>ERZ827037.1773-NODE-1773-length-21209-cov-4.146261_pt1 | contig 21209 bp, 17 predicted proteins | sample MGYA00519924_ERZ827037 | MGnify/ENA primary metagenome ERZ827037 (study PRJEB31778, sample SAMEA3449250) | human gut metagenome | biome: human gut; feature: human-associated habitat; material: faeces | place: United Kingdom | collected 2010/2012 ...
ATGTTCTCCCGGACCGTCAGGCCGTCCAGCAGCAAAAAGTCTTGGAACACAAAGCCCAGCTGTCGGTTGCGTACCTGGGCCAGGGTATCTTCATCCAGCCGGGCCAGCTCCGTGTCACCCAGCAGAATGCTGCCGGCGTCCGAGGGGATGTAGCAGGAGATGCAGTTCAGAAGGGTAGTCTTGCCGGACCCGGAGGGGCCCATGACCGCCACAAACTCCCCCTTGTCCACCTCCAGGGACACACCCTTGAGCACTTCATAGGTGGTTTTTCCCACCTGATAGGATTTGTGCAGATCGTTCACTGTCAGCATAGTTGTCAGTCCTTTCTGAATTCACATGAGATTCCGCACCAGGGCGATGAGCGCCAGATGGGCGGGATAAAAACCGTAGAAAAACCACCTGTTGATCTTCAGCCGGGAGCGCAGGGGCAGGAAGATCAGCGGCGCGGCCAGGATGGCGAAGATGGACCAGTCCACGGTCATGTTGCCCACCTTCAGACACAGGGGGTCTTCCGGCCAACCGGTCCAGAGGGCCGGGAGATAGCTCAGACAGTAGAAGACCGCGCCCACCTTGGGGTGGTTCCGGCAGAGATAGAAGATCAGCATCAGCTGGATACCGGTGCCGGAGTAGTCGAAATTCCACCAGCTGACGGCGAAGAACGCCAGGGCAAAAAGCCACCACTTCCGCTCTTTGAGACCCTCCATGGCCAGGAGGCTCAGGAACAATGTGAAGAAGATGTTCCAGTTGGTGAGGTTCTCCCGGAACTGACTTGCCGGGTGAAAGGCCAGGATGTAGAAAGGCTGGCTCACCAGAGCGAAGATCCCCAGCCGCAGCAAGTACTTCTTCACGCTCCGGGTGTACAGCAGTCCCACCGTCAGGCAGTAGCAGAAGAGGGGGAAGGCCAGCCGCCCGATCCAGCGGAAGACTCCGACTTCTGGAAAGAAGGCTCCGCCGATGTGGTCAATCAGCATGGAGACGATGGCAATGAGCTTCAAAAGGTCCGTGTCCAGATCGGTTTTCAGCCGGGGCCCCTCCTGAGGCATCGCCGGTGGAGTGGTGAGAACGCTCCAGACTCTGGAACGGGGCGTGGTGATGGTGTTGGTCATGTTGTGTCCCTCCTTGCTGATTCCAGCTTACCGCAGTGGGATGGCCGCCGCAAACGGGGCCGTCATATCCGGCTCGATGGATGTCAAGTTTGGAAAATTCCGCTGCCGGAATGTCATAAACGGTGTGTTTACTGTCAACTTTGGTTTGGAGAAACGGGGCATTCATGGTAAAATAGCCCCAGCGTCGGGCCGGTGAGGCCCGCAAAAAGGCCCCGCCAAACGGCGGAGCCCGAGAAGAAGGAGGAAAACGGATGCTGCGTATCGGCATCTGCGATGATGTTTACGACGCCCGGCTGGTGCTCCGCTCCGCCCTGGAGCGGGTGCTGGAGCGGCGGAGGACAGAGAGTCAGTTTTTTGAGTTCTCCTCCGGTGAGGGGCTGCTCCGCTGGCTGGAACATCACGCCGGGGAACTGGACCTGGTGTTCCTGGACATGGAGATGGGGGAGCTGGACGGCATGGAGACCGCCCGGCGGCTCCGGGCGGCGGACCGCGGGCTTCAGCTGGTGTTCGTCACCGGCTATGCCGACCATGTCTTTGACGGGTACAGCGTGGGGGCCCTGGGATATCTGATGAAGCCGCCCAAAATGGAACAGCTAGAAGAGGTGCTGGACCGTGCCCAGGCGGCGCTGTACCGGGAGCTGGGCCGGGCCTATGTTTGCCGCAGTGGCGACACCCACTACCGCATCCCCATGGGCAATATTTTATACTTCGTCTCCGACCGGCGGCAGGTGAAGTGCGTCACGGCGGGGCGGGACTACACCTTTTACGGCAAGCTAGATGCCGTGGCGGCGGAGGTGGGGAGCGGCTTTGTCCGCCTTCACCAGCGGTATCTGGTCCGGGCGGCGGCAGTGGACCGGGTGGAGGGCAGCGAGGCGGTGTTGACCGACGGCACTCGCCTGCCCATCAGCCGCTCCTGTCTGGCTGATGCCCTGCTGGCCCTGACCCGGGCGGAACTGGAGGAATAGGCCATGGGAGAACGATTCCTGGAATTTCTGCGGCAGCTGCTGCAGAGCGGGCTATGGTATCTTTTGTCCCTGTTCAACGGGTATGTCCTCTTCCGACTGACCGTGCCGTTCCTTTCCCTGCGGAAGAAATGGTGGTGGCGGGCCATCCTGCTGCTTTTGTTTGCGGGCAGCAGCAGTATGGTAATCTGGGTGGGGGACCCCAACCTGCTCTACACACTGCCTGTTTTCCTGGCGGTGTTTTTTCTGTGCACGCAGGGAAACCGGACAGGAAGGCTCACCATGTGTCTGGTGTTTTTCTGCCTGGTGATGTCGGTGTGCGCCCTGCTGGACACCTACCTGGGAAATCTGGACAATTATGACGTCCTGACCCGGCTGGCCCGGCCGGTGGTGTTCGGGGGACTGTATCTCCTTCTGCGCCGCCGCCTGCCGGCGGAGCCAGTGACCCTGTCTCCTAGGCTGTGGCGGCTGATGCTGGGCCTTTCCATCATGCCCTTCTGCGCCCTGACGGCGGTGGTGCTGCTGACATATACCAAGTACGACTCCCTGGCCGCCTATACACAGGCCATGAATCTGGGTCTGGTGGTGCTGCCTTTTGTGTTGCTGACCTCCGTTATGCTGCTGCGGGCGGTGCTGGTACTCTCGGACCATGAGAGATTGGAACAGGCCAGCCAGCTGGCCTCGGTGCGGGAGGTCTACTATCAGGGCCTACGGCAGCAGGAACGCCAGGTGCGGACGCTGCGCCACGACCTCAGGAATCACCTGACCGTGGTCCGGGGACGGCTGGAGCAGGGAGATACGGCGGGGGCGCTTTCCTATCTGGAGGAGCTCTCCGGCTCCCCAGCCCTGAGCGGCGCCCGGCGGATCTGCGAAAACGACACCGCCAACGCAGTCCAGATCGCCAAGGCGGAGGCCATGCGGCAGGCGGGCCTTACCCCGGACTTTGCCGTGGCCCTGCCGGAGCAGTTGCCCCTGTCCGATCTGGACTTGACGGCCCTGTTGGGCAATGCCCTGGATAACGCTACGGAGGCGGCGGTCCGGGCGGAGGACAAGACCGTCTCCGTCCGGTGCCGGGTCCAAAAGGGGCTTTTCATGCTGCGGGTGGAAAACGCCCTGGGAGGAGCGGTGGCGCCGGACCTTGCTACCACCAAGGCGGATAAGACCGCCCATGGTCTGGGCCTGCCCGGTATGCGGGAGATCACGGCGCGATACGGCGGCACGCTGGAGGTAGGCGTGAAAGCCGGACGGTTTGAACTGGTGGTCTGTATCCCGGTTTAAAAGAAGGGGAATTTGCTTCGGGGTTTCAGCTCTCCTGGAGGCTTCTTCATAGTCCCATATATCCTTTACTGTGGTGCAAATTTTGAGCTTTTGGGTGATTGAAAAGCCAGACCCACACCGTGACCCACACCGCGCAAAAAATGCAGCGCACCGGCGGGGAAGCTCGGCTTCCCAACCGGTGCGCTGTTCTTTAGGAGGTGGGGTGCTATCTCACCTGCGCCATGAGGCTGCCCATGGTTCGGGCTGCCTCATCCTGCTTTTGCCTCGTAGTGTGGGTGTAGGTGCGGAGGGTAAACCCTGCGTCGTAGTGGCCCAGCATGGCGGAGACGGTTTTGATGTCCACGCCGTTCTGAAGAGCCAGGGTGGCGAAGGTGTGCCGGAGATCGTGGAACCGGAGGTGTTCCAGTCCAGCATCCTTCAGAATTCGTTGGTGGAGAGTAGCCACCGAGTCCGGGTGGTACATGGAACCAGTCCGGGAGGAGGGGAAGAGCCAGGGGTTGCCTGGGTGCTTGGCGTGTTCTCTCTCCAGCAGGTCTAACGCCTTCTGTGGGATGGAGATCTGCCGGATGGAATTCTCGGTTTTGGGGCGGGCCACGATGAGATTGTTGTCTGCGTCCTTCGTGGCCTGCTTGCTGACAGAGATGGTCCGCTGCTCCACGTCCAGGCCCTCCCACCGCAGGGCTACCAGCTCGCCTTTTCGAATCCCGCTGACCAACTCCAGATAGAACATAGCTAGGGCGTTCCGTCGCTCCGCTGCGTCCAGGTAGGCTTTTAGGTCCTCGGCCCTTTTCTTTGATATAGCGACGCAAGGTTTCCCCTCCCAAGGGGGCGCTCTTCCATAACGGCAGAGAAGAGAGAAAACTCCCTGGGGGTGCCCCCTACTTTTTTCTTGTGAGCGTAAGCGTTGAGGGATAACGACCGCAGAATTCCTTTTTCGCTCTGTTTTTGACCCCATTTCCGGTAATCCCGGAACCCCTTGAAACTGCCCGCACATCTCCGGCCTAAGAGCCGCCCGCACTGCGGGCGGTTGGCCTCCGAAACGCTCGCCTGCGGGCGAGTGTGCGGGCAGATGTGCCTGTCGAAAGGGGTGGCAGTGACGCCAACTCTTTATCCCGCTTTTTCTTTCGTCCCCCGCAGAGCCATCAAACTGCCTCAAACCCACTCCGAAGGGGCCTGGTGGGGCAGGGGCCTGCCTTGCTACCAAGGAGGCTGCACAGCCTCGCACAGGTGGCAACGATTGGCTGTATTGGGATCACACTGGGGATTCTGCTCTTGCTGCAAAAGCGGATCCGTGTGACTGCCTGAACGGAATGGCAACCGCTTTCCTTGGTTCATCGGAAGACGGGGAATTTGCTTCGGACTTTCAGGTCTCCCGGAGGTTTCTCTGGAGCCCCTTACCTTGTTTACTGCGGTGCAGATTTTGAGCATTTAAGTCCCTTGAGGATGCTTGCCTCGTCGTGACTTACTGGGGGGATCTGCGTCCCGCTGCGCTAAAAAAGTCTCCGGAGCCCATCGGGCGCCGGAGACTGATCTTAATTTGAAAGAGCATTCGTTCTGGGGCCAGCCGAAGGTCGAATATCATTGCCGACTCAGCCCAATTCCTTTCATTTTTGAGGGAAAGTGATAACCGTCTCACCAAAGCGAAGTGCTATGGCCTGTTCCACTGCTACTGGCAGGTTCCAGTTGTAGGCTGTAAACCAGTTGCTCTTATCAGCATCGCCTGTCCAGTTGGAATGTCCCCTGGAACCGGAAATCTCCGATCCGTCCGCCAAGATCAGCGCTACATCTGCCCACAGTCTGTACCCGGAGAATTGCGGCTGACATACCAATTTGACCCCTGTAGATGTGATTCGGATCTCTTCAAACTCTACGGTATCCTGATTATCCAACCCTTCCACAGGCAATGTAATATGCTCCAAGACCACGGGCACCGAGGTTGTTGTCTCGTCCAGCGAGAAGGAAAGATTCCATTGTCCCGCTTTTACCAGATCCCGCTCCATCATCAGATCCTCCAGCTGGAGTTGGTAGGTTCCTCCTTGAGTCAAGTCCGCAGAGGAATTCAGACACTGATACCGGAGCAAAATCTGCAGGCTGCCATCAGTCAAAATCTCACACTGTTCCGCTACGACTCCTCTGCTTACAGTGATGCCAAGTTCAGAAAATTCTTTTTCCGGGGCTCCCAGCAGTTCACCTCTTCCAAAAGAGTATCTCTTTCCAGTCTCATAGTTTCCGGTGACATGGACCAACATCCAGAGTGTATCTTCTCCGGCAGCAACAGAGTCAAGAGATACGGTTATGGTCGGCTCGTGGGATGTTGCCGGGGTCTGGCCAGCAGACGGGGACTGCGTTGTATCCGGAGCATCCTTGTTGGCCGCAGCCTGGTCGGGAATGTTGTTGGGGGATGTTGCCTCAGGGGAAATACCTTCTAATTCTTTCTCCATATTTGACGTTGCATCTACGGACTGGGTCACGCTGTTCATCACTTCTTCCTGCTGCGCATTCATGACATCCTCCCCAGTAGCTTCTACCCAGTATTGCCGGAACCAGTCCTGAAGGTGGGGCATATTGACTGCCAAAGCGGTCCCAGCCAGAAGCAGGACAATCACTGCGGCAATCAGAATAAACTTGGGAATGCGTCTGCGTAATTCCTGCTTTTCACGTTTGGTCATGTCCAACACCTCATCTTTCAACCTCTTGGAGGCAGTGACATGATCGAATGCTTCCTGATATGGAGTTCTCATTGGTCACCCTCCTCCAATTGTGATTTCAGCTTCTCGCGAGCTCTGGCCAGTCTGGTTCTGACCGTGGATGGGTTGAGCTTGAGCAGTTCTCCTACTTCTTTAATGGAATACCCCTCATAGTGGTAGAGATACAGCGGAATGCGGTACTTCTTCGGAAGACGCATGATCTCCTCCAGTACTCCCTGATACTGGGATTCCAACACATATGTTTCGGGTACATCTGCCAGAGAAACAAAGGGGAAATGCCATGACGGCCGGGAGAGATCCTTGCAAACGTTCAATGTCACCCGGACCAACCAGTATCGCAGATGCGCTTCCTCTGTTGGTACGGATTCCGCCTTCCATAGCCGCAGCATTACCTCCTGTGCCGCGTCCTCTGCGTCGTGGACACAGCCGAACCAGTTTAAGGCAATGCGGTAGACCATATTCAGATATTGCTCTGCTGCCGCATTGAATTCCTGCTCTGTCCGCATAGCGTTCTGTCTCCTGTCGCGATTTTCTTGAAAAGCTTTTCACTTATAATACCTCCGGAAAATTGGAAAAGTCTCAAAATAAATTAAAATAATTACGTAATGTGGCATGTTCCAGTATATCTGATGGAGACCACGGAGAGCGACCCACACCGCGAAAAAAACGCAGCGCACCGGAAGGGAAGTTCGGCTTCCCAACCGGTGCGCTGCTGGATTTTTTTCAAGGTTGTTATCGTACCTGCGCCATGAGGCTGCCCATGGCCTGCGCTGCCTCATCCTGCTTCTGGCGGGTGGTGTGGGTGTAGGTGCGGAGGGTGAATCCTACGTCATAGTGCCCCAGCATGGCAGAGACCGTTTTGATGTCCACACCGTTCTGGAGCACCAGGGTGGCGAAGGTGTGCCGGAGATCGTGGAACCGAAGGTGCCCCAGCCCGGCGTCTTTCAGGATGCGCTGGTGCAGCGTGGCCACCGAGTCCGGGTGGTACATACCTCCGGTGCAGGAGGAGGGGAAGAACCAGGGGTTGCCTGGATGCTTGGCGTGTTCCTGGATAAGAAGGTCTACTGCCTCCTGGGGGAATGGAGATCTCCCGGATGGTGAGTTTGCTCAGCTTGATATTTTCGATCCGTGGGACCGTGTACTACGCAATCCCTCTTTTGTAGTACCCCGCCGTGGAGGGGCGAATGGTGGGTTTGGCGTACAGCTCGAACCAGACCTGCAGCCATTCCGCCACCGTGTATTCTCCGGAGCGGGAGACATCCAACTGCTGACTTTCCGCGATGGCCACGGACAGCTTGGATTTCACTTCTGCCTGGGTCCTGCCCAGCCGTTCTTGATGATCCGGCCGCCTTGGCCGGTCGTACCCGGCGGTGTAACGCCCTTCCCAGCGGCCATCCGTTCGCTTGCGAATGTTGCCCTCGCCGTTGGCTCTTTTCTTTGATATAGCGACGTAAGGTTTATATTTTCAGAGGAAGAAAATATGGGCTCCGCCCCGGCACAGTGCAACCTCTTGGAAACGCTGGTTTTCTTGCCATACCGACCACCTTGATTTTGAAAATCCCCGAAATCGACCACTCAAGCTGGAAGAAAGAGGGGATCCCGCAAGCCGTTGAAACGGCCCCGCGTTGCCGGTCGCTGCGGCTGTCCCCCTTTATCTTGTGCTTTTTTCAGCTGACCCAAACCGTCGGATTTAGCTTCCGAATTACCTTTATTTCCGTCTGTATCTTTTCCGCTGGAGATATCCTCATAAAATCGTCTCCCCAATCTCCGCACATAGGCCGCACACGGCGTACAGTCTCCCCGGATGCTGCCCCTTCTGCCAAAGCCTCCCACAGCCCCCACAGGCGGCGACGATTGGTCAATTTGCTCCCGAGCTGCGGCACCTGCAATAAAAGTCCCCGGCATCCTTTCGGACGCCGGGGGCTGATTCGTTTGGAATTCTGCCGTTCAGGCCAGCCAGCGGTACAGCATCACCGCCAGCTGGGCCCGGGTAGCGGTGCCCTGGGGGCTGAGGGTGGAGCCGTCGCCGGTGCCATTGATAATCCCCGCGCCGCAGGCCCACTGCATGGCAGGGACGGCGTACTCGCTGAGTTGCCCCACGTCGGTGTAGGAGAGAATGTTGGTGTCCTCACCAACGGATACATCGTAGCCATACTGCACCGCATAGCGGTACAGCAGCGCCGCCAGCTGCTGGCGGGTGACTGCTCCGCCGGGATTGGATCCGTCGGAGATGCCGCTTGCCACTGCCCAGGCTTTTGCCTCTGCCATGTCAGCGGGATTTTCCCCGGCTATCCGGGCCAGGATCATCCACACCTGCTGGCGGGAGACGGTACCGCCGGGGGTGAAGGACACAGCGGTAGTGCCGCCCATATAGCCGTTCTCCCAGGCCCAGACGATTTCGCCGTAAGCCCAGTAACTTTCGCTCACATCGGCAAAGGGCAGTGTCTCCGGGGACTTCACAAAGACTGCATCAACCGTGACCCGGCTGCCGGGCATGGTGAACGTATATTTGCCATTGCCCTTGTTGGCGAGCGTGATCGCTTTGTCCTTGTTGTCGGTGACGGTGAGGGTATCCAGCATGTAGCCCTCATCAGGTGTGACGGTCAGGGTAACGGTATCCCCCTCCTCCGCGTAGCGGGAAGACAGCTTGATCTCACCGCCGGTCACATGGTCGGGCAGGGAGATGGAATAGGTGGGGTCACTGCTGGAACCGCCGCCGGACGATCCGCCGCCGGAGGAATCCTGCGCAAAGACCGCCTGGACCTCAACGGCCTCTGCGGGCATGGTGAACGCATTGCTGCTGTTAATCGTGATATTGCCGGAGAGCACCTTCCATTTCACAAAGTGGTAGCCGCTGTTGGCTGTGGCGGTGAGCTGGACGGGGGTGCCGGGGGCGTAGCTGCCGCTGCCGGTGACGGAGCCGCCCTCCGCCGGGCTGGCACTGACGGAGACGGAATACGTGGCGATGGTGCGCTCATAGCCGCAGACATCGCATGTGAGGTCTGCATCGCTGTCGTACACATGGGGTGCCGCGTCGTCGGCGTTCGCACCGCAGGCACAGGCGTGCCAGTGGTTCGTCTCGTCATACTTCCACTGATCATAGGTGTGCTGGTGATCGGGATCGTCTGCCAGATAGCAATGGAAATCCGTATCGGACTGGAACAGGGAGGAGTCAAGTGCTGTCTCTGCGGTAAAAGGCGAACCTTCGATTTCGGTAAGGCTTCCCCCGTTGCCGGTTTCCACATGGTAGAGCTTGCCTGCCGGCGGAACCACGGTGAATATGCAGCCGAGACCTTCTTCCTCACTGTTTTCCCAGTAGAATACCGGATTACCGCTGGCGATGATCTCGCCGCCGGAGGCGGTCACGGTGTAAGCTTCGATTCCGAACCAGTCATTCGTCGACTCCTGAGCCGCTGCGGTCAGCTTGCCGCCCTGGACGGACAGCTGCAAGGACTGACAGCCGGTACTGAACCCAATATTGGTTTTGTCGGATTCGCTTACCTGATAGTGACCTCCCGTGGCGGTGACGTCGGCCTCATCCTGTACTGTGATAGAAGCTGAGGAGAACACTCCGGCGCTCTGACCACCCCATTTGATGCTGGAGACGTCCACGTCCCCGGTCACGGAGACGTCAGCGCCGGAAGCGTCCACGTTCACCCGGTCGCCGAAGGTCAGGGCGCCTTCGGCTGCGATTCCGACGCTGGAGGCGGATTCTCCCGCCGCTGCCGTCAGGGAGCCGGAGCCGGAGAAGGAGAGCTTGCCCTTTCCGTAGATGCCGGTGCTCATGGCCTCACCATTCGCTGTATCAACATCCGCACCGGTTACCTGGTTCGTTCCCTCCAGGACGATGGAGAGGTTTCCTTCATAGAAAATGCCGCAGCTGCTGCCGGTGCCGTTCACGATGCCCTGGATGGTGGCGCCACGCAGGGTCAGCGTGCTGTTTGCGCTGTCCCACTTGATGTTCCAGGAGTCATTTTCAGTATAGTCCGGCTGGGGGGTCACATGGCCGCTGCCGTCTGTGGTGGCGTAGCAGACCGGACCGTTGCTGAGTGTCGCGCCGCCCACGGTAAGATTGGACACTTCCCGGAAGGTCAGGTTCACCGTGAGGTCCCGCTTTGTTACGATGGTGATGTAAGAAAAGTCCGACGGCCCATCGAAGCTTACGGTATCTTGATCTTCTCCAGGGATCTTGACATAATCCGCCGTATCCATCATATATCCCGACGCTGTCTGCGGGAGCAGGACGATCGTACTGCCAAATTCCTTCGCTGTGTAGGTCCCGTTCTCCAGAGGCTTAGGGTCCAGCTGCGTCAGGTCCTCCACATCATCCATATCGCTGGTGATTTCTGCGACCAGGCAGCTGCCTCCCTCCGCAGGGGAAATGTTCACGGTGATGACGGGCGGTGTCTTTACCTGCCAGTGGGCATAGAGCGTGGTGTCCGCGTAAAAGACGGTGTCTGTGGTGACCAGTTCGCCGCCGTCCTTGGCCGTGTACCAGCCGGTGAAGTCATGGCCCTCCCGGGTGGGGGTGGGCAGATTGGGGAGCTTGCCGTTCTCCGTTTTGGCACTGGTGGTGTCCACGCTGCCCTCGTTGGCGTCAAAGGTGATTATGCATTCACGCAAATATCCACATACATCACAGGTCTGATCGTCACCGTAAGTATGTGCTTGTCCTTCATCTTTTTCGCCGCAAATTTCACAGACGTGGTAGTGTTTCTCTGCGTCTGCGTGTTCTGCCAGATAGGTATCGGACCATTGATGTCCCGATGCCGGGATTACCTTCCAGGTATCCAGCTCCGTAATTTCTTTGCTGCACTCCGCATCCTCGAAATATTTATTGCAGCTGCAAACATAATATGCTTTGGAGCCCGGTTCCGTACAAGTGGCAGCCACGCTTGGGACAAGAACACCTTCATGGATATGGGCTGCCGCTGTTACAGAGACTGCCACGGAGGCAAAGGTAATGCCGTCCTGTGCGGATGTCGCGGTAACCGTCAGGTTGGGCGCGGTTTCATTTACGTCCACGGTGAGCAGCCCTGCAGGCGAAATGGTGGTGCCTTGCTGCTGATTTCCGGATACGCTCCAGTTTATAGCTTCATTGGCGCCGTTGATACCGGTGACATCGGCGGAAAACTGCAGCTCATCCCCTGCTTGGATCGTTGAGCTGGATGGTGTGACGGTGATTTCTGTGATGACAGGGTCTATGTCGTTCCGCACGGTTATAATGCGGGTAAATGGACGATCTTGTGGGAGGTTTCCTTCGCTTGAGGAGCTGATGGTCATTTGAGTATATGTGCGGCCGTTGTTGCCGCCGATGATCTGATAAAATGTACAACCCTGAGGAGGATTGTAATGGATGAACATATTTGTTTGATAGCCGCTCTTGGTACCGATGGCGGTGAATGTGCCGCCCGAGATGGTAAAACCTGAGATAACTGCTCCATACCCAGAGCTGGCTACAGCAGCGGTTGCCGTACCGCTCATAGCTGTGATCGTACCGCCAGAGAGATTGAGAGCGCCCACGTATAGGCCGTAAGTGTATGCGTATGTATACTGGCTGGTGACGGTTCCGCCGATGGCCGTGACCGTACCGCCTGTGACATTTGTAGTGCCGTTGACGTAAATTCCATAACTGTATGCACTTGGGGCCCAAAGGTCCACGGATCCGCCGGTGGCTGTGACTGCGCCTCCCGAAACGGTCATACCGTTGGAAGCGTAAATGCCATAGCTTTTTAGTTGACCATAACCGGTGAGATGGCCGCCGGTAACCGTGACCGTACCGCTTGTAATGGTGAGTGATCCCCCCACATAGATGCCATAGTATTCCGCGTTGTCAAAGCCGCTTTTGATACTGCCGATGGCAGCGGAAAGCTGGCCGCTGCCGTTTATTGTAAGATTTCCGTCCGCATGGATGCAGGAAGTACGCTCACTCGTGACCGTGTTGCTCTCTACAAGTGTGATCGTCAAACTTCCCGCGCAGGAAATGGCAGGGTCTGAGAAAGAGCCGATAATGGCGGCACCATTAAGTGTTAATGTGGAGCCATCCCACTTGATATTGTAGTTGCTCTCACTTGCGTCGGCGGTGGTGACCGTACCCGCCGTGTTCGTTGTGGCGTAGGCCGGGCTTTCGCCGCTGCCGATCAAAGTCACGCCGCCGACAATGATTTGCGATTCGGCTGCGCTGGCCGGCACAGTCATGTACGGCAGCAGCCCCAGGCACAGCACCAGGACCATGCACAGGCTCCAGATTCGTTTTCTCATGGTGTTTTTGTTCTCCTTTTGAAAAATGTCTGCCGGTATGGGTTTTCATACCGGACAGAGGCATAGCCCCTGTCATTTCTTCTGAGTGCTTTTATTTTACCAAAAGAAAATGTCCTGCGCTATTGCCCGTTTTACCCCCTGAAACGGGTCATGCCTCCGGGAGTACCCGGAGGCATGTTTTTATCGAAGCATGTATGGCTTCAGGTTGTACCGATGGTCGATTCCCAGCTTGTTCATAGCGCTGGAGAGATGCCGTTTAACAGTGTTGACCGAGATATTCATATGCTTTCCGATCTCTTCATTGGTCCAGCCCCGGGCTGCCAGCATGCAGATGGCAAATTCCGTGGTGGTCAGGTCATCGGCCACATCGTGACCCGTTACCGGGTTATGAACTTTGCGCCATCCCGCAGAGAAACGGTAGGTGATGTCGATGATGCGCTTAAAGCCCTCCGGCCAGCCGGGCTTGATGACCGACTCCAGCATCCCGCCCAAAAGACCGTGGTGCTCGCCGAAGCCCTCAATCAGGTCGTCCGGCCGGGCCAGATCCCAGGCGGAGAGAAGGTGGACTTTTGCACGTTCCGTCTGCTTGAGGCTCATGGAATCCATCACCGCCACCAGATGCAGGTAGACGGCCGGGATGGGGTATTGTTCCGCGCCCATGGCCAGGGCGGCTTCCACGATGCCGATGCTCTGCCCGTATTCCCCTTGCAGATAGAGAAAATGGGCGTAGACATACAGAGCGAAGGCCCGCGGCCCCGGGGGGAGAAGAGGCAGAAAGCCCTGCATGTCCGGCATCTCCCGGGGCAGGGGAAGATGGAGCAGCACGGCTCCGGCTGCTGCTGCAAAGGCCGATGCTGCCTGGAACTGGGGAGAGCGTTCCTCTGCTGCGGCCAGGACGGCGTTCAGTTCCTGCAAGGCAAAGCGTGTCTGCTGAATGCGCCCGAGCGGGAGATTGGCGTAGGCGTAGATCAGGCAGGCGGAGAGCTTGGCCCCCATGTGGGAGCTGGTGAGGTACGGTTCTGCTTCCCGGGCCGCCAGCTCTGACTGGCCGCTGAAATAGTGGTACTCCGCCAGGGCGATGTCCCGCTGAGGGCCTGCGGCCATGGCCTCCGCTGTTTCCCGGCAGTGCCCTGGACGGAATGGGGTGTTCATCAGAGGCATCAGCATACCGCTCTCCAGCATCCGGCCGGGAGCCGACTGTGCCGGAGCGGGATTTTCCCGATGCTGTGCCCGACGCAGGTCTCCGGGCTTCTCCGCGTCGGCGGGAATGGCCCAGGACTTTCCAAATTTCTGCGCGCCGGGGATCCGACCCTGGGTGCACAGCTGCTGCACGGTCCGTGGGGAGAGATTCCATTTTTCTGCGGCCTGCCGCACGGTGAGAGATTCCATCAGTTCACCCCCTCTGCGAGGTAATTTCTGACATCTATTATATGCGCGATCGCGCATGGTTGCAAGGTGTGCGGCGGGCCTTTTGCGCGCGTACAGGAAGAGGCGAAAAATTTCTTTTCAATTTTCTGAAACGATGGTACCCTGATGTGCGAATATACAGTCGGGAAGGCGGTGAGACAGTGGAAGAACAATGGATTCGGGAGGTACAGCGCTCTGGTTCCCGTGCCGCGGCAGAGGCGTTGATCCGGACCCGCTATGATGAAATTTATCGCTTTGTATACCGCCAGACCGGTCATAAGGAGGACGCCATGGACTTGACGCAGTCCATTTTTCTGGCCATGCTGCGGGCCCTGCCCACCTACCGGGCGGAGCGGGGCACGTTCCGTACCTGGCTCTACCGCATCGCTGCCAACAAGGTCATCGACGCCCGGCGGAGAGCGCGCCTGACGCCTCTTCCCCTGGATGAGATGGAAGTTTCGCCGGAGGAGGACTTCACGGTCCGGATGCAGAACCAGGCGCTGCTGGAACAGATTGAAGGCTTTGTCTCCGGTCTGGAGCCTCAGGTTCAGGCAGTGTTCCGCCTGCGGCTCTATGCAGAGCAGTCCTTCCCGGAAATTGCTGCTGCTCTGGGAGAGCCGGAAGCGGCGGTGAAATCCCGCTATTACCGCCTGTTGGGGCGGCTGAGAGAGGAGTTTGATCCAAATGGATGACCGCTGGAATGAGATCCCCATGCCGACGGAGGCGGAAAAGAATGCTGCCGTGGCCCGCATTCTGGACGCCGGACTTCCGGCCCGGCCGGGGCTTCGGCACACGCTGACGGAAACGCTTCAGGCAGTGGGGCTGCGGACGCTGTTTTTCGGCGAAGCGGACTGCCTGTTTCTCTCGGTGCTGTTCTTGCTTTTGTGCCTGCTGCCGGCGGCGGCCGCGGCAGCCCGGCAGGGACCTGTGGGTCCGGTGCTGTTTCTGCTGTCCCCGGCCCTGTATGCGGCGCTCCATCTGCTGACCGCCTGGAAGGAGACCCAGTCCGGCACGCTGGAGTTGCGGCAGGCTTGCAGAATCTCTTTGAGGACTATGACCGCGCTGCGGATGCTGGTATTCGGAAGTGCGTCGGTACTGGTGTGCGTGCCGGCCAATTTGCTGCTGTGGTACCTGGCGGGCGGGGACGTCTCGCTTTTTTGGATGGTGGCCCTGTCCGTCTCCGGTTTGTGCCTGTATGGGGTGCTGTCCCTCTACTGCCTGCGGCTGCGGGGAATCGCGGGACTGCTGACGGCCCCGGCGGTCTGGGCGGCATTGGGGACCGTGCCGCTGCTGTGGGAGCGGGCTGCCCGGTGGCTCAACGGAGTGCCCACCGTACTGTTCTGCCTGCTCAGCATTGCCGCTCTTGCCCTGTATTTTTCGGAGCTGCGCCGTTTCTGCCAACGGCGCGCAGAAGGAGGAACGATCTATGCTCTCGGTTGAACATGTCACAAAGCGATATGGAGCCTTCACGGCTCTGGAGGACATCTCCCTGACCTTTTCCCCCGGTGTCTACGGGCTGCTGGGCCCCAACGGCGCCGGAAAGACGACCTTGATGAAACTGTTGGCAACGCTCCTGTTCCCCACAAAAGGGCAGATCCTCTGGGATGGAGAGGACATTCTGGCTCTGGGGGCCGATTACCGGGGCCTCTTGGGGTATCTCCCCCAACAGTTCGGCTACTACCCCAATTACACCCCCCGGCAGTTTTTGCGGTATGTGGCTGCGCTCCAGTGCATTCCCAAGCGGGAGGCGGAGGGACGCATCAGCCGCCTTTTGGAGCTGGTGGGACTGGGGGCAGACGGGGACCGGAAGCTGAAAAAGTTCTCCGGCGGCATGATCCAGCGGGTGGGCATCGCCGCCGCCATGCTGAACGATCCCCGGCTGCTGATCCTGGACGAGCCTACTGCCGGATTGGACCCCCGGGAGCGGGTGCGGTTTCGGAACCTGATCCACTCGCTGGCGGAGGACCGGATCGTGCTGCTGTCCACCCACATCGTCTCCGACGTGGAGACCATTGCCGGGCAGATCGTCATGTTCCGGGACCACCGGCTCTACTGCTGCGACACCCCGGCCAACATCTGTGCCCGGTTTCATGGAAAAGTCTTTCAGGTCCCGGCGGAGACGCGTTTGGGGCCGGACCAGTTTCTCCTCAGCGAAGGCCAGAGCGAGGCGGGCCCGGTGCTGCGCATCCTGACGGAAACGCCGCCCGCCGGGGCCGTTCCCGCGGTGCCGGGGCTGGAGGACGCGTTCCTAGCCATCTACCGGGAGGGCCAGTCATGAGCCTTGCCGTGTACGAGTGGCGCAAACTCTTCCGCCTGCCGGCCCTGTGGGCCTTTCTGGCGCTCAGCCTTCTGTTCAACGCCCTTTTGATCTGCACCCTCTCGGAGTGGGACCGGGCCTTTTTCAACGACACCTCTGCGGATGCCGCCCTGCTGGGCCAGCGGGTGGATCAGGCATTTTGCAATGGCCTGTCCGCCCTACCGGAGACGGAGAACCGGACCGTTCTGCTGCAGTCTGTCACCGGCCTGGAGAATATTTTCGAGACCTACGACACCGGTATTTTGAAGGAGTTCTATACGGATGTAGTGGAAAATTCCCAAGCGGCAGTATCGTGGATGGCCTGGAAATACGATACGCTCTCAAGCCGGGTGGACCATCTGGCCCGGACGGACGCCGGTATGGATGTGTATGCCGGGCCTGTCACCCAGGGGAGCCACCAGTTTCTCTTTGGAACGCTGATGCGGTCCATCCTGGGGGAGGCGGGGATCGCCGCCATGCTGGGGACGCTGTACCTTCTGGGCTACGAGGAGATGCACCGGACAGAGAGTCTCACCTGCGTTTCTCGGACCGGGCGGCGGCTGCGGAAGGTTAAGGTTTTGGCATCTTTGGCGGCGTCCCCTGTGTTCCTGACCCTGGTGGCCGCGCCCACCCTGGGGCTGTATTTTGCCCGGTTCGGCTACGGCGGTGTCTGGAGCGCCAGCGTCTCCAGTCAGTTCAACTACCTCACGGATATGCTGCTGACGCGGCCCTTCCTCACCTGGGGGGACTTCACCGTGGCCGGATATCTGGCGGCTGTACTGGCACTGGGAGCTGCGCTGACGGCGGCGTTTTCCCTGCTGGCGGCCCTCTGCGGCGTCCTGGTCCGCAGCCCCTATCTGGCGGCGTTGGTGCTGGGCGTGCTCTGCTTCGGCGGCCTGGGACTTACCTCGGTGCTGGGGAATCTGAAACTGTGGGTGGGATATGTCGTTTCCTGTTTCCAGCCCACCATCGTGTGGCTCTGCTGCGGAGGCTGGTTTACGGAGCTGGGCCTTAACGCGGTGCTGCCCTGGCAGGAGACCATCGCCGTGGGGGCGGATCTGCTGCTGCTTGGCGCCGGAACGGCTTTGGCTCTGCGGCGCTTTCGGAGAAAGGACGTGTTGACATGAGACTTTTGGCGTGGGAGCTGCGGAAGATCTGGCGTCCCGGCATCCTGGCGGCCATCTTACTGCTGGGAGCGGTGTATTACTGGATGTTCCCGGAGTTTTACATCGAATACTTCTGCAACGGCCCTGCTGCCCAGGCCCAGTTCCAACTGGCTTCGGAATGGGTAGAGAAGTACGGCCCCACGCTGGAGCCGGAGGAGCGGGCGGAACTGGACGGACAGCTGGCGGAGGAGATTGCGGCCTTCGACGTACAGATCGCCGCCATCCCGGAAACTGCCACCGCGGGCCTGACAGACTACGAGACCTTTGATCGGTTTCGGGAGGACTATCTGAACGATGCTCTCGACAGCGGCGGTGAGGCGGATATGGATCTGGAATATCTGCTGAGCCGGGTGTACGGCGGCACCAACTGGTATATCATTGAAGAGATCCAAAGCACCATGGAGCTGTATGACACCCAGGAAGAGCACAACGCCCTGGTGATCTCCGGCAGGAAGGCAGAGGGACAGCCGGAGGCCATGATCCTGCGGGAGGAGCAGCTGGCCGAACCGGAGAGGGCTCACGGGCTGCTTCCGGATTCCGTCAGGGAATCCACCCGGGAATATGGCAAGGATCTGGCGGTGTGGTGCGTTTTGAGCATCGTGCTGCTGCTCTGTCCCACGCTGGTGCGGGACCGGCTGCGGAGGACCCGGGCCATGCAGTGGACCTCCCGCCGGGGACGGTCTATTCTGACCACCCAAATGGCGGCAGCGCTGTGTTCCGCCCTGGTGCTGACAGTTGTCAATCTTGCGGTTTATGCCATTCCATTCCTGGCGCAGGAGCCTCTGCGGTTTCGCGCCTGCGGTCTGGGTGGGATCTGGGAATGGGGCTCGCCCTGGTTCGACTGGACCTACGGGACCTACCTTATCGTGCTGGCGGGACTGATCCTGGCGCTGTCCCTGGCAGTTGCCGGTCTCACAGTGTTCCTTTCCCAGTACAGCGGCAGCTATATCGCCATGCTGCTCAAGGCTCTGCCGCTGTTTGTGACGGTGGGAGCGGTGCTGGGGAGCTGGCTCCTGGACCAGCCCTTCTGTTTCCGGCGTCTCTGGGAGGGCGGCCCCTGGATACCCAGAGGAACAGAAGCGGTGGTGATTGCCGTGCTGGCGGCGGCCGGCATCGTTCTGTGCGTTCTTGCCTGCTGCCGCCAGGGAAAACGGGAGCTGCTGTAAAGGAACAAGGCGCCCGTTCCATCCGAAAACTGCTGAGGACGTTCTGCGAGTCCGTGGAAAGCCCTGCATTTATGAAAATACAGCGCACCCGGCAGAGAAGTGAACCTTCCTGTCTGGTGCGCTGCGTTGCGTTCGGCTGTTCTTACAGCTTTTGCGCCGCTCAAGTTCCCATAACCAAATGCTGCCGTTACCATCAAAACATCCATTTCATACCACGATATGCAAATATCCCGATGCCATATGTCATCTGAAAAAGCGGAGGCGTTCTGTAAGTAAAACAGAACACCTCCGCTTTTCAAGATTGAATTTGGGATGTGTGAAGAAGGATCAGTCCCGCACGACACCGCCGTCAAGATTGATGGCTTCTCCGTTGATATTTCGGGCGCCGTCAGATGCCAGGAACAATGCCAGTGCCGCGATGTCCTCAGGCTTTTGGAAGCGATTCATCGGAATGGAGGACTCCATGCGGCGGCGGACAGTGCTCTGATCCTCGCCTGTATCTGCGCAGATGCCATCGATGACGCGCTGGATCATGGGGGTATCAACAGAACCCGGGCAGATCGCATTTACGGTAATATCTTTCGGTCCGAGTTCAGCCGCAAGCCCGCGGGTCATACCGATCACGCCAGCCTTGGAAGCGCAGTAAGCGGCAGTATTGGCAAACCCGTTCTTTCCGGCAATGGAGGCAATATTGATAATGCTTCCGGGAAGCCCTTTTTCCAAAAGAATGGAGACCACCGCCCGCGTGCAGAAAAAAGTCCCCGTGGCGTTGACGGACAGATTCTTGTTCCAGATCTCGGTGCTCATCTGCTCGATGGGCACACCGATGGCCACACCCGCGTTGTTCACCAGGATCTGGATGGGATGTCCAGATTCTGCCGCACGGCGCACCACGTCATTTACTTCATCTTCCTGGCTGATGTCCATTTTGACCCGGGTGAGCTGCGATTCGTACTCCGTCTCCCAGGCGGGGACCTGCAGATCTCCGGCAATGACCGAATAGCCGGCACGCAAAAATGCTCTTGCTGTCGCTTCACCGCTTCCGCCGCCCGCGCCGGTCACCAAAACAGTTGCTCCGCTCAAACTCATTTCATTTTACCTCCGTCCATTCCGAATGATTTTTTGCGCTCTGATAAATCGCTTCACAAACAGCCGCATTCTGATAACCGTCATAAAAGTTTGGATAATTGCCGGATTTTCCGCTTTCGAGAGATGTATAGACTTCTTCAAAAAAGCTGGAAAATGTATCCGGGAATCCGCCGCCAAAGGCATTGGTGACTGAGGTGACACCCTCAAATTGCCGTGCAGTATGAACTTGATAGGGGGTTTCGGAACACCACCAGACGGAGTTTTCATCGCTGCTGATTTCGATTTTAATGCAGTTGCTACGTCCGTGCGAGACCTCCGAAAGGAGGAGGGAACCGATCGCTCCATTGGAAAATTGCAGGGATACCACCGCGGCGTCTTCGGATTCCACGGTAATGTGTTCGCTTCCCGGCTGGGGTGCCGCAAACATCATTCCATCTTTTTTATACCGGTCCTTGTGGAAACAGCCGAAATTGGCCGAAACTGCCGTGATTTCCAGTCCCGTCCAAAAACGAACCAGGTCGATCCAGTGTGAGCCGATTTCTGTCACTGCCCGCATGGGGCCGCCGAACTCCGGGATATAGCGCCACATGTACTGGGCGGGAAGAATATGAAATTCCTGCAGATAGGAGCCGTGGATCAGACGCGGAGTGCCGAAGCCGGGCGCGGCCACGATCTTCCGTCCCCGCTGACAGGCCTCGTGATAACGCACATTGAAATTTACTGCGGCCAAAAGGCCCTTCTCTTGTGCCAGCTGATACAGTTCCCGCGCCTGTTCGCTGTTCAGGCACAGCGGCTTTTCACAGATGACATGTTTTCCGGCCAGCAGGGCCGCCTTTGCCATGTCATAGTGCATTGCCGGGGGAGTACAGATGTGAATGCAGTCCACACCGCTTGCCAAAGCGTCTGTAAATTGGTTGCTGTGTGATGGGATATTCCAAGTTTCCGCAAACGCTTTGGCTTTGCTTTGGTCCCGCCCAATGACAAGTACGATTTCCTGATTTTGCTGAATCAGTGCCTTTGCGTGGGTTGCAGCGATATTGCCGCAGCCAACAATTGCAACTTTCATGTGATCCCTTCTTTCAGACCGTTTGTTGTGCTATTATGTCACATATATTTTCAGCAAAAAAGGACAGTTGTCCTTTTCTGGAAATGCGCGCAATAATTTGACAATTCCATCAAAATCAGGCAATTCTTTTTGGCTGAAGGAAAGGACTAAATAGGACATCTGTCCTTTTTTGAGATCGGGGGAGTTTGATAATATGAAAACACCAGAAAACCACCACGTCTTTGCCACTGGAGGGAATATGGAGCAGGAAGACCTGATCAACTTGTGCTTGTCGACGCTCCCTGAGCGGCTGCGCCAAACTGCGGAACCGGTGTGCTTTAAAAAGAATCAGATCGTCATCCGAAAAGGAGAGCCGACGACATGCGCCTATCTGATGGTGCTTGGAGATCTGACGGTTCAAACCGAGTATGAGGACGGCAACTACTATACGTTTGCCCACATCCTGCCGGGGAGGTATATCTCTGACCTGGAAGTTCTCTCCGGAAGGTTCATCAATGCAGTGACGCTTGTGGCCGCAGAAAACAGTATGGCACTGCGTTTTCCCCTGGCGGTGTTTCAGGAATGCCTGAACAATGATATTGATTTCCTGCGCTACATTGTTTACGGCTTGGCGGATGCCATGTTCGATACGTCTTCGCAGCGGGGGAGCAATTTATATACGCATAGTTCCACCAAGGTTGCCCGCTATTTATTGAGTTACATAA
>ERZ827037.1774-NODE-1774-length-21204-cov-4.405598_pt1 | contig 21204 bp, 16 predicted proteins | sample MGYA00519924_ERZ827037 | MGnify/ENA primary metagenome ERZ827037 (study PRJEB31778, sample SAMEA3449250) | human gut metagenome | biome: human gut; feature: human-associated habitat; material: faeces | place: United Kingdom | collected 2010/2012 ...
GGCCGGCCGTATATTTCCTCCCGGCCGCGGGCCTGCGGGCCCCCGCCGCGAGGCTGCCGCGGCTCCGGAATGCCCGCGCTGTTTCCGGCGGCCGGCGCGGTTCCCCGCCCCTGCTGCGGGGCCTGCGGCGCCGTATTCACGAACGGAGCCGCAGGACGGGCCGGGGAACCGGCGGGCACGCCGGAGGACGCCCCTGCCGATTTGTTATAATCGTACACGACTCGCCCGCCCGCGGGCTTGCGCGGCTGCCTGGGCACATCCGCATCGTATGTATACACGGGCCGCTGCGGCGCCTGGCGGCGCGGCTGCGGTTCGTTTTTTGGATAAACGGGTTTCTGCGGCGGCGTGCTGCGTGCCAAAACGCGCCACTCCTTTCTCGTCAACGTCTTTGCGGCCCGGCGCCGCATGCAGCGGGAGCTCTTTTTGTTTCACCTGCCCCTGCCGCCGCACGGCCGTGCGGATGCGGACCGGCCGGCCCTTCTCCCCCGGCCCGGAGTTTTCTATTATCATAGCACGGTCCCGGCATTCCGGCAACCGCGCCCGCACGGTTCACCCCCAGCTGCGCGTGATGCGCGCCCCCAGCGGTGCAAGCAGCGCCGCAATGTCCTCGTAGCCGCGGCTGATATGCTCCGCGCCCATGACGCGGGTGCTGCCCTGTGCCTGCAGCGCGGCGATGACCAGCGCCGCCCCGCCGCGCAGGTCGGGCGCTTCCACATCCGCTCCGTTCAGCAGGTCCATGCCGTGGACATGCAGCGTCCGGCCGCAAACATTCACGCTGGCGCCCAGCCGCAAAAAGCCTTCGGCGCAGGCAAAACGGTTTTCAAAAATCGTGTCCGTCACACGGCTTTCCCCCTGCGCCCGCAGCAGCGCCGCCGCCATCAGGGGTGCCGCGTCCGTTGGGAACGATGGATACACGCCCGTATCCCACCCTCCCGCGGCGCGCAGAGCGCCCGAGCTTGCCAGCGCCACAGAGCTGTCCCCCGAGGCCGACACCATGCATCCGGCCCTGCGCAGGATGCGCAGCACCTCGGCCAGATGGGCGTTGCAGGTATTGGTGAGCAGCACCTCGCCGCCGCAGCCCGCCACAGCGCACAGCACGGTGGCCGCGGTAATGCGGTCCGGGCAGACGGCATGCTGCGTGCCCATCAGCAGCTCCCGGCCGCGGATGTGCAGCACCCGCGTGCCGACGCCTGTGATCTCCGCGCCCGCGCCCTGCAAAAAGCGCGCCAGATCCGTCACCTCCGGCTCCACGGCCGCGCCGCGCAGCACCGTCTCTCCTCTGGCTGCGGCCGCCGCCATGAGAAGCGTCTCGGTGGCGCCCACACTGGGGAAGCGCAGGCAGATATCCGCGCCCGCAAGGCCGTCCGGCGCAGTGACCTCCAGCGCGCCGCCGTCCTTCTCCGTGATATGCGCCCCCATCTTCTCAAGGCCGGAAAGATGCATATCAATGGGCCGCGCGCCCAGGCGGCAGCCGCCGGGCGTATAGATGTCCGCGCGGCCCGTGCGGGCCAGCAGCGGCGCCAGATAGAACAGCGAGGAGCGCATCGCGCGCATCAGCGGCTCCGGCACTGCGCTGCCCGGAAATTCCGGCGGCGTAATGACGGCGCGCCCATTCTCCAGCAGGACCTTGCAGCCCACGCTTTGCAGGATGCGCGCCGAAGCCTCCACGTCGGACAGATGCGGCACGTCCGTGAGCGTCACCGTGCCGCGGCACAGCACCGACGCCGCCATGATGGGCAGCACACTGTTCTTTGCGCCGGGTATCCGCACCTCTCCAAAAAGGCCGCTGCCTCCGCTGATCGTCAAAATTTCCATATCCCGCACCCCGTTTCGTAGAATGGAGCCCAGTGTCCCAGACTGTAACCCATCCTATGCAAACAGGGCCGTTTGTGTTAAAAGCGCGCCGTTTACGCCGTGGTTTTCATCAATCGGTCCAGATTTTCGCAGATCTTATCCAGCGAATCCGGCTGGGCCAGCGCACGCGCTTTCGCCCCCATGAGCATCAATTCCGCAGGGTCCTTCGTCAGCTTGTCGACGATGCCGATGAGCTTCTCGCCCGTCAGCTCCTTTTCCTCAACCACAACGGCCGCGCCCAGCTTCTGCAGCTGCATGGCGTTGTGGTACTGGTGGTTTTCCGCCACGTTGGGCGACGGGATGAGCACCGAGGCGCGCCCCACGGCCGCGATCTCCGCCAGCGTCAGCGCGCCCGCCCGGCTGATGACCAGGTCCGCCGCGGCCAGCATCTCCGGCATGTTGTCGATGTACTCCCGGATGATGAACTTCGGGCTGTGGTCGATGCCCAGCCGCGCGGCAAGGGCTGCAAAATCCGCTTTTTCAATGCTGCCCGTCGCATGCACATGAAGGAAATCACGCTGCGCGATCTCCCATTTTGCCAAATCGGCCACGCGTTCGCCCAGCACCTGCGCGCCCAGGCTGCCGCCGAAGGAGATGATGACGGCCTGCCCCTCCTTCGCGCCCAGCGCGCGGCGTGCGGCGGGACGGTCCTGCCGGAACATCTCCTCCCGCACCGGGTTGCCCGTAACGACCGTCTTGTCCGGCGCGCCCAGACGCTGCACGGCGTCGGGCATGGCCGCGAACACCAGGTCCACCTGCTTTGCCAGGATCTTGTTGGTCACGCCGGGGAAAGCGTTCTGCTCGTGAATGGCCGTGCGGATGCCCCTGCGGGCCGCGGCCTGCACCACCGGCCCGCTGACGTACCCGCCCGCGCCGATGACAAGGTCCGGCTTTACCTCCCGCAGGATGGCGCCGGCGCGCGGGCCGCTCAGCGCCAGGTGCCAAAGGGCAACCAGGTTCCGCGCGATGTTCTTCGGCGTCAGGCGGCGCTGGATGCCGTTCACCTCGATGGGATGGAACGCATAGCCCGCCTTGGAGACAAGGCCGTACTCCATTCCCTTCTGCCGTCCGGCGAAGTGTATCTCCGCGTCCGGATGGCGTTTTTTCAGCGCGCCCGCAATGGCGAGCGCCGGGTTGATGTGTCCGGCTGTGCCGCCGGCGGCGATCAATACACGCATAGGTACCTCCTGCTTTCGCGCAATACCGCACGGTTCCAGGCGCCGGGCCGCGCCGGAAAACTTTTCACCGGCGGTCTGCCCCCGCTCAAAAAATAAAAATGCAGACGCGCGGCCCTGCCGCGCGCCGCTATACCTTCTCCGCGCCGCCCTGGCGGGAGACCGAAAGCACAACGCCCATCTCGCCCAGCAGCATCAGCAGGGACGTGCCTCCGTAGGAAAAAAACGGCAGGCTGATGCCCGTGTTCGGAATGGTCTTCGTCACCACGGCGATATTCAGCACCGCCTGCAGCGTCACCTGCACGATAACGCCCACCACCAGCATGGAGCCGAATTTGTCTTTTGCGTGCCACGCCACATAAATGCCCCGCAGCAAAAGCGCCACAAAAAGGAAAATCACCAGCAGCGCGCCGATAAAGCCCAGCTCTTCACAGATGACGGAGAAAATAAAGTCGTTCTGCGGCTCGGGCAGGTACAGGTGCTTCTGCTTGGAGTTGCCGATGCCAAGGCCCGTCAGCCCGCCCGAGCCGATGGCGTACATGCTCTGGATGATCTGGTGGCCGTCGCCCTGGGCGTCCAGCCACGGGTTCTGCCAGCTTTCGATGCGGCTCATGGCATAGGGCACAAGATCCGGCACCAGCACAACGGCGCCCGCCACGCCCGCCACAACGCCCGCGATGGCAAGGCCGAACCACACAAGCCCCGTGCCGCCCACAAACATCATCAGTCCCCCGATGCCCAAAATGAGCACCGTGCCTGAAAGATGCGGCTCCAGCAGCATCAGCCCCGCGATCACGCCGAGGATGACGACGAAGGGCAGCACGCCGTAGGCAAAGGTCTTCATGCGCTTATGGTTGATGGAAATGATGTGCGCGAACAGCACGATGACCGCGAACTTCGCCACCTCCGAGGGCTGCAGATTGCCGCCGATGGGCAGGAATATCCACCGCTTCGCGCCGTTCAGCTCCGGCATGAAGAGCACGACGATGAGCAGTACGACCGTGACGGCCATGATGGGCCACGCAAATTTGTGGAAGATGTGGTAATCCACGTGGGACGCGACGAACATCACGACCACGCCCACCGCGGCGAACAGCGCCTGCTGGCGGATGAAGTGGAAGCTGTCACCCTTGAAGCGGTAATACGCCGTGGCATAGCTGGCGCTGAACAGCATCACCAGCCCGAACACCACCAGCGTCAGCACGATGATGGCCAGCGGCCAGTCCAGCGGCGGCTGGCTGAGCAGCCGGATGCGGGCCTCGGACTTGCGTTTTAACTTTTTGGCTGCTTCTGGCATCGGGAACCTCCGAAGATACAAAATTGCCCGCGCCGGCCGCATCGGCACAGGCTGCTTATTGGGGAATCAGGATACGTAGACAAAAATACCGCCCAGCACCACGCCCACCAGCGTGATGAAGCTGAACACGGAGACGATCTTCACCTCGCTCCACCCGCACATTTCAAAGTGGTGGTGGATGGGGCTCATTTTAAAAATACGCTTGCCGTGGGTCAGCTTGAAATATGTTACCTGCAGCATCACACTGAACGCCTCGATCAGGTAGATAACACCCATGAAAAGGAGCAGCTCCGGCCGGCCGATGCCGTAAGCCACGGCCACCACCGCGCCCCCCAGGAACATACTGCCCGTATCGCCCATAAACGTTTTGGCCGGGTAAAAGTTCCACGCAAGGAAGCCCACGCAGCCGCCCGCCACGGCCGCGGCAAACAGTGCCATGGTAGTGTTTCCCAAAAGGCTGGCGATAAACATGAAGCCCATCATTACAACAAAGGTGACGCTGGATGCCAGCCCGTCGATGCCGTCCGTCAGATTGACGGCGTTCACCATGCCGATGATGAGGAGGAACGAGAGGACGTAAAAGAACCAGCCGAAGTCCACCGCGCCCAGCAGCGGCAGCGTCACGATGGTGGACAGCGTTCCGTTGAGATACAGCGAGGAAAGGTACGCCCCGGTGATGAGCACCTGCGCCACGATCTTATAGCGCGCCATCAGGCCCAGGTTGCGCTTTTTCACCACCTTGATATAGTCGTCCACAAAGCCCACCAGGCCGAAGGCGTAAGCCGTCAGCACGCCGATGAACAGCGAGACGCTGGTGCCGGAAAGCCAGCCCCCCAGCAGGCTGGGCACGCTGAGTGCCAGAACCGTATAGCCCAGCACCACGCCCACAAGGACACCCAGGTAAAACGTCAAACCGCCCATGGTGGGCGTGCCGTTTTTGCCCTGGTGCCAGGTGGGGCCGATCTCCTTGATGGTCTGGCCGAAGTGAAGCCTGCGCAGCGCGGGGATGATCAGCAGGCCGGAGGCCGCTGTGATCGCCAGCGCGCCGAAGGCCGCCGCCATAAGGGCATATTTTTCCATAATTTACACGCTCCCGGTAATTTTTGCGCGGCCGCGCCGCGTCCCGGCCCGATGCGCACGGTCTTTCCGCTGGGCACCCGGCTTTCTTTTATTTTCAGGCAATGCCGCACAATTCCAGGTGTTGAATCGCGCCGGCAGATTTTTTGGCAGTTTAAACAAAAAACACAGCGAATACTTTGTGCATTTGCGAGACTTTTGGAGACAACTGCCGGAAAATATGCAAGCGGGGCGACACTTAAGGCGTCAGCCATGAATTGTGCGGTGCTGCCTTTAATCCCTGGGCACGGCTTTGTAAAACCCGTCCAGAATCGTCTCGAACGCCATGCCGTGGCTGGCCTTCACCAAAACCGCGTCGCCCGGGCGGCAGTACGCCGTAAGGCGGGCCAGCGCTTCGTCCTTGTCCCTGCAATGCACCGCGTTCGCGCCCAGTGCGGCGGCGCTGTCGCGGCCGGCCCGCATGGCCCCGCCCACGGTCAGCAGCAGGTCCACGCCGCAGCGCGCCGCCAGCGCGCCCACCTCGGCGTGAGCCTGCCGGGTGATGGCGCCCAGCTCGAACATATCGCCCAGCACCGCGACCCTCCGTCCCCGGACAGGATATTCCTTCAGCGTCAGCAGCGCGGCGCGCATGCTGTCGGGGTTCGCGTTGTAGCAGTCCTCGATGACCGTCACGCCGCCGTGCTCCACCACATGCTGGCGGTGGCCCGTCGTTTGATAATTCGCCAGCGCCGCGGCCGCAGCGGCCGGTGCAAGGCCCAGGCGCGTGGCCAGCGCATAAGCCGAAAGCGCGTTGCGCACATTGTGCAGGCCCATGGCCGGGATATACGCGGGCAGGCTTCCGTGCGCCTTGTCCGCGATGGTGAACCGCGTGCCCTCCGCCCCGGAAACGATATCCAGCGCCCGCACGTCCGCGTCCGGGTTTTCAACGGCAAACAGCACCTTCTCAAGGTCCGGCCGGACGGCCGCGCCGGGCAGATAATCGTCGTCGCCGTTCACCACCAGCGGCGCGCCCTGCGGCAGCCCCTCGCAGATCTCCAGCTTTGCCCTGAGGATATTTTCCCGCGTGCCCAGCTGCTCCAGATGGGAGCGCCCGATGCAGGTGATGACAGCGCCCGCAGGCTTTGCCGCCAGCGTCAGCTTCCGGATCTCGCCCAGGCCCTGCATGCCCATCTCCACCACGGCGTACTCCACGCTTTTGTCCAGGCGGAACAGCGTGTTCGGCATGCCGATCTCGTTATTCTGGTTCCCCTGTGTCTTGAGCGTTTTGCCGAAAGCCGAAAATACCGCGTAACAGAACTCTTTTGTCGTCGTTTTGCCCACGCTGCCTGTCACGCCCGCCAGCAGCGGGCTATACAGCGCGCGGTAGTTCGCGCCCAGCCGGATCATCGCATCCAGCGCGTCCGGCACCTGCACGCATTTCTCCGGCGGCACGCCCGGCACCGGGCGCTGCACCACAACGCCCGCCGCTCCGGTCTCCAGCGCCCGGAGCGCGTAATCGTGGCCGTCCACGCGCTCGCCCCGGATGCACACGAACAGGCTCCCCGGCCCGGCCTCCCGGCTGTCCGTCACCACCGACGCGATCTCCGGGTCCCCTGCCAGGGCGCCCAGCCCCCGCAGCAGCACACTCGACAAAACAGGCTGCATATACAATCCTCCATGCTCTGAATACTCGCCGGGCGGCGTCAGGCTTTGTCCAGCCCTTTGCGCTCCAGCCACTCGCGGACGATCCTGTGTTCGTCCAGATAAAGGGTCACCCCGTCGATGACCTGGTAATCCTCGTGACCCTTTCCGCACAGCGCCAGCACATCGCCCGGGCGCAGCATATCCAGCGCCCGGTTCACAGCCGTGCGCCGCTCCACCTCCACGATGTACGGCTTGCCCGAAGCGGCCAGCACCGGCTCGGCGTCCTTTATTATAGCACAAGGATCTTCCTTGCGGGGATTATCCGACGTTAAAACTGCAAAATCAGCATATTTCACCACGGCTTCGCTCATCAGCGGGCGTTTTTTTGCATCGCGCTCGCCCGCGCAGCCATACAGCACCACCAGCCGCCCCTCCACGAAAGGCGCAACGCCCGCGAGCACCTTTTCAATGGCGTCGCCCGTGTGGGCATAGTCGCACAGGATGGTGAACGCGCCGTGATACAGCACCTCGCACCGGCCGCGCACCCCGCGGGAGGCCGAAAGCGCGGCCGCGGCGTCCCGCGCGGGGATGCCCAGCGCAATGGCCGCGGCGGCCGCCGCCAGCGCGTTGTGCACCGAGTAATCCCCGGGCATGGGGAAATCGATGCGCTGGATGAAGCCGCGGCCCACCATCTCGAACTTCACGCCCGAGGCCGAGAGCCGGATGTTGCGGGCGGTGTAATCCGCCGCGTCGTCGCCTGCGGAAAAGGTGATGCGCTCCGGCCCCTGCACCTCGTCCAGCAGGCGGCGGCCGTAGCTGTCGTCCAGGTTCACCACCATGTACTTCACCTGGCTGAACAGGCTTTTCTTTGCAGCGAAATAGTTTTCAAAGGTCTTGTGATAATCCAGATGATCCTGCGTCAGGTTCGTGAACACGCCCACCTCAAAGGTAAGGCCCCACAGCCGCAGCTGGTCCAGCGCCTGGCTGCTGGCTTCCATTACCGCGAACGTGCAGCCCGCCAGCACCATGCGGCTGAACAGCGCGTTCAGGTCCCACGGCTCGGGCGTGGTATATTTTGCGGGCACGTCCATGGCGTCGATCTCGGTGTGGATGGTGCCAATGAGCCCCGCTTTGCAGCCCGCCTGCTCCAGCGTCTGCTTGATGAGCGTGGTGACGGTGGTTTTTCCGTTGGTGCCCGTGACAGCCACCAGACGCAGCTTTTCGGCGGGACGGCCGAAAAAATTCTGGCACAGCTGCGCGTATGCCTTGCGGCCGGAGGCCACCTGCACCTCGCCGGGCAGGCCCAGCGGACGCTCGGTGACGATGCACACGGCGCCCGCCTCCAGCGCCTTGCGCGCGTGGTCGTGCCCGTCGGTCGTCATGCCCCTGGCGCACACGAACACCGCGCCCGGGCAGGCCCGGCGGGAATCCTGCGTAACGAGCACCGCCTCGCCCTGCGGCAGCGTGCCGGTATACGGCACGCCGCTGAACAATACCTGTAACTCCATGGATGCACTCCCCTTTCGTGCCGCGCCGCGCGGCCCGCCGCCCTGACGCGGCCTGTTAATCCAGAACGGTGGTATCGTGGAACGTCACCTCGATGACAGACCCGATCTCCACCTGCGTATCGGCCGCAATGTCCTGCTCTGTGACCACGATGGTGCTGCCGCCGCCCGTCACGCCCTTTTCGCTGACGTTCAGGCCCAGCGATTTCAGCGTGGCGCACGCCGCGTCGTAGCTCATATCCGTCAGGTTCGGCACCGTGACAAGGTCGCCGCCGCTCTCGGAGCGGTCCTCCGAATACAGAATGATCGTGGACTGGCGCGGCACGATGGTGCCCGCCGCCGGGTACTGATACAGAACGGTATCGCCTGTGGCGCGCTCGATGTCCACATTGAAGCCGGATTCGCGCAGCTTGCCGGCGGCGGCGTTCACACTGGAGCCCACCACGTTGGGCACCGCCGTCTCCACTTTTGCCAGCTCCGCCTCGGTGTACTCCTTGGGCACCCCCAGCGTCTGGAGCGCCTCGTCCAGCACACTTTGCACCACGGGCGCGGCCAGACGGCCGCCGTAATAGGTTCCCTGTTCGTCGTGCGGCGTGTCCAGCATCACCAGCACCGCGATCTGCGGGTCGTCCCCGGGCGCGAAGCCCCAGTAAGAGGAATAATAGGTCTGCTCTTCGTCCGACAGCGCCTGCTTGCGCTGGCTGGTGCCGGATTTGCCGCCCGCCTTATAGCCGGCCACATAGCCCGTCTTGTTGCCGCCGGTCAGCGTCTTGCCATCCGCAGCCGTCATATTTACGCTTCTCGTCAGCAGCTCGCGCATGGTGGCGCTTGTCTCGGCCGAGAGCACCTGCCGCTTCACTTCCGGCTCCACGTTTTCAACGATATTCCCGTCCGCGTCCAGCACCTGCTTTACCACGTGCGGCTGTACCAGATATCCGCCGTTGATGACGGCGCAGGCCGCTGTGATCATCTGGATGGGCGTGGTGGACGTCGTCTGGCCGAAGGCGGAGGAGGCCAGCTCCACGGGCCCCATTTTTTCCAGCGGGACGTACTGTGTCGTTCCCTCGTCGTCCATGTCGACGCCCGTTTTCTCGTAGAAGCCGAAGGCCTGCATATAATTGCAGAACGTCTCCGCCCCCATCATCTGCCCCAGCGTGACATAGTAGGGGTTGCACGAGCCGTCCAGGCCGCCGAAGAAGTCCAGCGTGCCGTGGTTGGTGTGCGCGCACCGCATGGTGCGGCCCGCCACGGTGATGGAGCCCTTGCAGGTGTACGAGGTGTTCAGGTTCGCCGCGCCGGAGTCCAGCGCAGCCGAAGCCGTGATGACCTTGAACACCGAGCCGGGGTAGTACAGGTCGGCCACCGCCTTGTTGCGCCATTGCGCCCACTGCGCGGTATACCGCGCGTCCGCCCGTTCGTTTTCATCCGCAATGGCCGCGATCTGTGCCGCCAGCGCCTCGTCCGCAATGGTGTAAGGGTCCTGCAGGTTGTAGTCCGGCATCGTCGCCATGGCCAGGATCGCGCCCGTGTTCACGTCCATCACGATGCCCACCGCGCGGTTTTCCACATGATACTGGTCCACGGCGTTCTGCAGGTATTTTTCCAATGTGCTCTGGATGCTGGCGTTCAGCGTCAGCACCAGGCCGTTGCCGTCCTCGGCGTCATAGGCCGCCTCGTAGGTGCCGTTTGGCAAATCGTACCCCCAGGCGTTCTTCATGCCCACCACGCGCCCGGCGGTGCCCTTGAGCGTATCGTTGTAATAGCTCTCGATGCCCAGCACGCCGTCGCCGTCCGCGTTCACAAAGCCGATGATCGTGGAGGCCAGCGTCTGGTAGGGATAATAACGCTTCGCGTCCTGCACCAGGCTGATGCCCGCGACAGGAGTATCTTCCCCTTTGTCCGATGCGTTATACTCGGTGATCCAGGCCGTGATGGCGTCCGCCACCGGCTTTTCGATCTGCCGCTTGATGAGCTGATAGTTGCTTTCGCTCTTCTGAAGCTTTTCCAAAATGCTCTGGGCGTCCAGCTCCAGCAGCTCGGCCAGCTTTACGGCAACGTCGTTGATATTCGTGCCGCTTTTGGCCATGTCCCGGGGCGAGGCGACCACCGTCCACACCTTGTTGCTGCGGGCCAGCACCTTCATATCGGAATCGTAGATAACGCCGCGGTTGGGCGTGATGGTCTCGTCCGCAAGCTGCTGGTTTTCGGCGCGGGCGGCCAGTTCGTCGTGCTGCACGATTTGAAGCTGGTACAGGTTGTATACAACGGCCCCAAAGCCCACCAGCACGAACAGCGCGGCCAGCACGATGGCGCGCGTGCGCATGCTGCGGGACACCGCGCTCTTGGGCGCCTTCGCCGTGTCCTGCGGCGGTACGTTCTTTCGATTGTGTTCCGGCTGTTTTTTCATCTCTGCCTCCCGGGATATTGCTGTTGTCAAAGGGCGCGGGCCAGCCGCGCAAACGGTCGAACGCGGGCATAAAAAGAATTATCACCGGCTTTTCCCGCACGAACGGCTCGGCAGAGGAAGAAAGGCGGTGATAATACTTATTGATTCAGGGCGTGAGGTATTCCATAAAGCTGGCCACCGTCTGCGATATCTCGCCCGCCAGGCGGGCCAGCCCGGTGTCCGAGCGCTCCACCTTGTTCTCCTGCCCGGTGGTCACATACGTCACCTGTGAGCGGTCCATCTTTACCATTTTCAGCGTATTCGTTGCATATTCCTGCACCGCCGAAAGGTTCGTTTTCATTTCCATCTCGCCCGCCAGGTATGTATACTCGCTCTGAAGGTCGGCCAGGGTGTCCTCCTGCGTGCGGATCTGGGCCGAAAGCTCGGTGGACTGCACCTGCGAGTACAGCAAGCTGCAAACCAGCGCCAGAAACACGGAAGCGAACGCCACGGCTTTGATCCATTTTAAATTGTACCGCGCCAGCCCCCGCTTTGGCTTTGGCTGCCCGGCCACGCGCAGACGCGGCTTTTGCTCCCGCGGAGCGAACCGCTCAAGGTCGTACGCTGCATTCGTCTGCATGGCGTCCTCTCTCCTTTCTTTTTTGTTTCAAGGCAATACCGTACAATTCTAAGCGTCGAATCGCGCCGGCCGGTTTTTTGGCAGGTTAAACAAAAAGCGCAGCGAATACTTTGTGTATTCGCGAGCATTTTTGTGACGGCTGCCGAAAAATCTGCAAGCGAGGCGACGCTTAAGGCTTCAGCCGTGAATTGTGCGGCGTTGCCTCAAATATGCAATGCGGCCCCGGCCGCGTTACAGCTTTTCCAGTATGCGCAGCTTTGCGCTGCGCGCACGGCGGTTTTCCGCCTGTTCCCCGGCGGCTGCCTCAACGGGCTTTTTGGTAATGAGCTTTGCCCTGGCCTTCCCGCCGCATACGCACACCGGGAACTCCGGCGGGCAGGTGCAGGCCGTGGCCCACTGGCGGAACCGCTGCTTGACGAGCCTGTCCTCCAGGGAATGGAACGTGATGACGCACATGCGCCCGCCCGGCTTCAGTGCGGCAAACAGCACGTCCAGCCCTTCACTCAGTGCGTCCAGCTCACCGTTCACGGCGATGCGCAGCGCCTGGAAAGTGCGGCGCGCGGGGTTTTTGTCCTTGCGGCGCACCGCGGGCGGCAGCGCCGAGGCGACGGCCTGCACCAGCTGCGCCGTCGTTTCAATGGGCGCGGCGGCGCGGGCGCTTTCGATCTTCCCGGCGATCTGCCAGGCATACGGCTCCTCGCCGTATTCCTTGAGGATACGGCACAATTCCGCGCGGGAGGCGGTGTTCACAAGGTCGGCGGCCGTGGGGCCGCTCTGGCTCATGCGCATGTCCAGCGGCGCGTCGCCCTGATACGAAAAGCCGCGCGAGACCTCGTCCAGCTGGTGTGAGGAAACCCCCAGGTCCAGCAGCACGCCGTCCAGCCCGTCCACGCCAAGCTGGGCCAGCGCCCTGTCCGCATAGCGGAAATTGCTCTGCACCACCGTGGCGGGCAGCCCTTCCAGGCGCTGCGACGCGGCGGCCACGGCGTCGGGGTCCTGGTCCAGCGCGATGAGGCGGCCGGTCGTGAGGCGCGCGGCGATCTCTTTTGAATGCCCTGCCCCGCCCGCGGTGCCGTCGAGATAAATGCCGTCCGGCCGGATGGCAAGGCCGTCGATGCATTCCGCGAGGAGGACAGGGATGTGATGAAAACTCATGGCTTAAAACTCCAATTCTTCCATGGCGGCGGCGATGGGCCCGCTGCGTAGGCGCTCGTTCATCTGCTGCCAGGCCTGCGTGTTCCATATCTCGGCATGGCGGCCCACGCCGATGACCGTAACGTCCTTTTCCAGCTTCGCATGCTGGCGCAGGTTGGCGGGCAGCAGGATGCGCCCCTGCTTGTCCGGCGACGCCTCCACGGCGGTGGCGTACAGAAAGCGCTGCACGTCACGGGATTTCACCATGCTTTTTTCGGACAGAAGTGCGGAAATGCGCTCCCATTCGTCTTCCGGAAACGCCACCAGACAGTCGTCCAGCCAGCGGGTGACGATGAAAGTGCCGCCCATGGCCTCGCGGAATTTGGGCGGGAAATTGAGCCTCCCCTTGTCGTCGATGGCATAGCTGTACTCGCCGATCAGCATTTCCAGCCACCACCTTCCCGGCACATGGGGGAGTTTCCCCACTTTTACCCACTTTGCCCCACTTCTGTTTCAATTATAAGGGGCGTCCCTGTAAAAATCAACCCTTTTTCTGTGAAAGTTTTCGACGCCGAACCGTTTTTGACCGTGTCGAAACACGTCTCCGGGCGTATCTTCTTTGGGAACCGCAGCGTTTCTCCGCACGGGCGCGCGAAAGACACGTTGGCGGGCGTTTTGCCGGCGTGCAAACGGCCAAACGCAAAAAAGGCGGGCACCTGAAAAAGTGCCCGCCCCAGCCTGTCGAAAAAGATAAAAAACGTTTGCCCGCCCGGACGTGCGCCGGGCGGGCAAATACCTCTACCGTACAAAAGGCAATTTTGTGTGCGAAGTGCGCGAAATTGCCCTTTTGTGCGCCGGAAAGGAGAACTGAGGGAAACCGGCTGCGCAGCACAAAGCGTCCGGTGTCCCTCAGAGGTTGGCGGCAAAACCGCCTGGGACGCTTTTATAAAGGCCGGCTGCGCTTTCGCACAAAGCTCAGTCCTCGTACTCTTCGCTTTCCTCGTAGGATTCGGTGGGCGTGTCTGAATAAACCAGCCCAAAAATCTGTTTGAGGTTGTCCATAAAAGAAGTGATCGAAGTCGTCATAAATTCCACACGCCCTTTCCGCATATTTTCCGTCGGCTGCGCCTTTGGCGCCGCCGTCCACGCTTCAATCCGGGACACTGCTTTTTGTGCCCTCTGCTTAGTATACGACGCAGAGGGCCAAAATGTTGCAGTTTTCAGGAAAAATATTTGTAAATTTAAGGGTTTTGCGGGAAAGAATGGCAAACTGTAATTTTTTTGTAAGAATCCAGCGAAAAAGCCGAATAAACGGAAACAAAGTCAACCTGTTTTTTCGCGCTTACTTCACCAGGCGGCGGGCGTTTTCGGCAATGTTCTCCGCTGTCAGGCCGTAGTCTGCAAACAGCTCCGCGGGCGTGCCGGACTGGCCGAACCGGTCCTCGATGCCCACGCGCGCGAATTTGGCGCCGGACCTGCCCGCCAGCACCTCGGCCACCGCGGAGCCCAGCCCGCCGATGACGGAATGCTCCTCGGCCGTCACAACGGCGCCGCATTTTTCAGCCACGGACAAAACCGCATCCTCGTCCAGCGGCTTCACCGTGTGCATGTTCACCACAGTGGCCCGGATGCCCTCCGCCGCCAGCAGGTCAGCGGCCTTCAACGCCTCGGCCACCATCAGGCCCATGGCGATGATGGCCACGTCGCCACCCTCGCGCATGATGTTCGCCTTTCCGGGCACAAAGGGCGTGCTCTCGTCGGTGAAGCATTCGCACACCGGGCGCGCCACGCGGATATACACCGGGCCTTCGATGGCCGCGGCCGCGCGCACGGCCTTGCGCACCTCAACGGCGTCGCAGGGCACAAAGATCGTCATATTGGGCATCACGCGCATCAGGGCGATGTCCTCTATGCTCTGGTGGCTGCCGCCGTCCTCGCCCACGCACAGGCCGGAATGGGAAAAGCCGAACTTCACATTGGCGTTCACATACGCGATGGAATTGCGGATCTGCTCGTAAGCGCGGCCCGCGCCGAACAGCGCGAACGTGCTGATGAAGGGGATCAGCCCCTCGTGGGCAAAGCCCGCGGCCGCGCAGGCCATGTTGGCCTCGGCGATGCCGAAATCAAAAAAGCGGTCCGGATACACCGCGGAAAAGCGGTTCGTCATGGTGGCGTTGGAAAGGTCCGCGTCCAGCACGACGATCTTGTCGTTCTCTGCGCCCAGCTCGGCCAGCGCCTCGCCGTAGGCAATACGCAGGGATTTGCTCTCAGCCATTGTCGGATACCCCCAGTTCTTTCATCGCTTGCTCATACTGCTCCTTGTTCGGCGCCTTGCCGTGCCAGCCCACCTGGTCTTCCATGAAGGACACGCCGTGGCCCTTGTGCGTTTCGCAGCAGACAAACAGCGGCTTGCCCGGGTGCGGCGTGTTCACCGCCTCCACAACGGCGCCGATGTCGTGGCCGTCCACTTTTACGCACACGAAGCCGAAAGCCTCGTATTTGGCCATCATATCGCCCACGCCCATCACTTCGTCATTGGTGCCGTCGATCTGCAGGCCGTTGTGGTCCAGCAGAACGGTAAGGTTGTCCAGCTTATAGTGGGCGGCGGACATGGCGGCCTCCCACACCAGGCCCTCCTGGCTCTCGCCGTCGCCGGTGATGACGAACACGCGGTGGCTCTCGCCCTTATACTTTGCGGCAAGCGCCATGCCGCCGGCAATGGAAACGCCCTGGCCCAGCGAGCCGGTGTTGGCGTCCACACCCGGGGTCTTGCGCATATCGGGATGGCCCTGCAGATGGCTGTGGAACTTGCGCAGCGTCCAGAGGTCCTCCCGCGGGAAATACCCCTTGTCCGCCAGAACGGCATACAGCGCGGGGCAGGCATGGCCCTTACTGAGCACGAAGCGGTCCCGTTCTTCCCAGCCCGGGTTGGAGGGGTCCACCTTCATTATATTATAATAGAGCGCCATCAGCATCTCCACGCAAGACAGCGAGCCGCCCGGATGGCCGGATTTTGCGAGATACGTCATCTTCACGATGTCGGCCCGCAGCTGCTTTGCTTTTTCCTGTTGCAATGCAAGTTCCATTTTCTGATCCTCCGTTCTTTATTTTCACACGGTTCCGCCTAACAGTTTATCGCGTCACGGCCCATGCCGTCAAGCGGTTGAAGATTTTTTCATGAAATATGCTTTTTCTTCAAAAATACCCTTGACAACTCCGGTCGTCTTATTGTAAAATATCCAAGCAGTGTCCCGATCGTGGCTTACATTTGCGCCCATAGCTCAGGTGGATAGAGCAACTGCCTTCTAAGCAGTGGGCCAGGGGTTCGAGTCCCTTTGGGCGCACCAAATATGGTGGGTGTAGTTCAGTTGGTAGAGCGCCAGATTGTGGTTCTGGTTGTCGTGGGTTCGAGTCCCATCTCCCACCCCATTTAAAATCAGGAACGGCAAATTCGCATGCGGATTTGCCGTTCTGCAATAATGGGCCATCGCCAAGTGGTAAGGCACGGGACTTTGACTCCCGCATTCCGCTGGTTCGAATCCAGCTGGCCCAACCAGCCAAAAGACCGCAAAGAACGTTGATTCTTTGCGGTCTTTTGGCATTGGCGGCTCATACGCCCGCTGCGCCGCCTTCTTGTTTTTTCATCCGCCAAGGCGGCCCGGCTTTTCCAAGGCGCGCCTTGGCGCGCGGCGCCTCCTTGTAAGCACAACCGGCAAAAAATTTTCGTGTCGAAGGCTTTACATTCCCGCAAACAACTGCTATACTGAAACCAGTTCTTATACCATACCAAGAACTGTTATGGTTGCTATGATAAGGTCTTAGCACCGTAAAGCTCTGACGCCTCGCTTTCAGCGGGGCGTCATCTTTTTTGCCCAAAAGACACGGATATTTTTATCCACTGTGCTGATTGACGGCTGCAACGTAATTCGGTCATGATATAAATGGAAGCGTAAAAAGCAGGACCTTTTCATGCAAATGCTGGTGAAAGAGGCGGTAATATGAAAAACACATTGTATGGCATCGGGCTGGACATCGGCGTGGCGTCTGTCGGCTGGGCCGTCGTCGGTTTGAACGGCACGGGCGAACCTGTTGGACTGCACCGTCTGGGTGTACGCATTTTCGACAAGGCCGAGCAGCCCAAGACGGGCGAAAGCCTTGCCGCGCCGCGGCGCATGGCGCGCGGGATGCGCCGCCGTCTGCGCCGCAAGGCGCTGCGCCGTGCGGACGTTTACGCCCTGCTGGAACGCAGCGGCCTTTCCACCCGGGAAGAGCTCGCGCAAATGTTTGAAGCGGGCGGCCTGGAAGACATCTATGCGCTGCGCACGCGCGCGTTGGACGAACCGGTCGGCAAGGCCGAATTTTCGCGCATTTTGCTGCACCTTGCCCAGCGCCGCGGGTTTAAAAGCAACCGCCGAACCGCCTCGGACGGCGAGGATGGGCGGCTTCTGGCCGCTGTGAACGAAAACCGCCGGCGCATGGCCCAGGGCGGCTGGCGCACCGTGGGCGAAATGCTGTACCGGCACGAGGCTTTCGCGCTTCACAAGCGCAATAAGGCTGACGATTACCTTTCCACCGTCGGGCGGGATATGGTGGCAGAGGAGGCCTCCATCCTGTTCGAGCGCCAGCGCGAGCTGGGCTGCGCTTGGGCCACGCCGGAACTGCAGGCAGAATACCTTTCCATCCTTCTGCGCCAGCGTTCGTTCGATGAAGGGCCGGGCGGCGACAGCCCCTACGGAGGCAACCAGGTGGAAAAAATGGTGGGCCGCTGCACATTCGAGCCGGATGAGCCGCGCGCGGCAAAAGCCGCCTATTCGTTTGAATACTTTTCGCTGCTGCAAAAAATCAACCACATCCGCCTTGCGGAAAACGGCGAAACGCGCCCACTGACGCAGCCGCAGCGGCAACAGCTTCTCTCGCTGGCGCACAAAACCCCGGACATGAGCCTTGCCCGCATTCGCAAGGAGCTGGCGCTCCCGGAAACGGTGCAATTCAACGGCGTGCGCTGCCGGGCAAACGAAACGCTTGAAGAGAGCGAAAAAAAGGAAAAGTTCGCCTGCCTGCCCGCATACCACAAAATGCGCAAGGCGCTGGACGGCGTTGTAAAGGGCCGTATTTCCTCCCTGAGCATTTCCCAACGCGACGCGGCCGCCACCGCGCTTTCCCTTTACAAAAACGAGGACACGCTGCGTGCAAAGCTGACGGAGGCCGGTTTCCAAGCACCCGAGATCGACGCGCTGGCGGGCCTTACGGGCTTTTCAAAATTCGGCCACCTTTCACTGAAGGCCTGCAGAAAATTGATCCCGCATCTGGAGCAGGGGCTGACCTACGACCAGGCCTGCAGTGCCGCCGGGTACGATTTCAAGGGCCACGGCGCAGGTGAGCGGGCCTTTACATTGCCTGCCGCCGCCCCGGAAATGGAGCAGATCACAAGCCCTGTGGTACGCCGCGCCGTTGCGCAGACGATCAAAGTGGTGAACGGCATCATCCGCGAGATGGACGCAAGCCCCGCATGGGTGCGCATTGAGCTTGCGCGCGAGCTGAGCAAAACTTTCGGCGAACGGCAGGAGCTGGACCGCTCCATGCGCGAAAACGCCGCGCAGAACGAACGCCTGATGCAGGAGCTGCGCGATACGTTCCACCTGCTCTCCCCCACCGGGCAGGACCTTGTAAAATACCGCCTCTGGAAAGAGCAGGACGGCGTGTGCGCCTATTCGCTGCAGCGTCTGGACGTGGAACAGCTGTTTGAGCCGGGCTATGTGGACGTGGACCACATTGTGCCGTACAGCCTCAGCTTTGACGACCGGCGCAGCAACAAGGTGCTGGTGCTTTCCTCCGAAAACCGGCAAAAGGGCAACCGCCTGCCGCTGCAATACCTGCAGGGCAAACGGCGCGAAGACTTTATCGTCTGGACAAACAGCAGCGTGCACGACTACCGCAAGCGCCAGAACCTTTTGCGCGAAAAGCTCTCCGACGACGAAGCCGAGGGCTTTCGGCAGCGCAATCTGCAGGACACACAGCACATGGCGCGCTTTTTGTACAACTACATTTCCGACCATCTTGCGTTTGCGCAGTCCGAAGCGCTTGGCAAAAAGCGCGTTTTCGCCGTCAGCGGCGCCGTTACGTCGCATTTGCGCAAGCGCTGGGGGCTTTCCAAGGTGCGCGCGGACGGCGATTTGCACCACGCGCTGGACGCCGCCGTTATCGCCTGCACAACAGACGGCATGATCCGCCGCATCTCCGGCTATTACGGGCACATTGAGGGCGAATATTTTCAGGACGCCGACGGCGCCGGCTCGCAGCACGCCCGCACCAAAGAGCGCTTCCCCGCGCCGTGGCCGCGCTTCCGCGACGAGCTGATCGTACGGCTCTCCGAGCAGCCCGGCGAACATCTTCTGGATATCAACCCGGAATTTTACTGCGAATATGGCACAGAGCATATCCGCCCGGTGTTTGTTTCCCGCATGCCGCGCCGCAAGGTGACCGGCCCAAGCCACAAGGAAACCGTCAAGGGCGCCGCCGCAGCAGACGAAGGCCTCTTGACGGTGCGCAAGGCCCTGACAGAGCTGAAACTGGACAAAGACGGAGAAATCAAAGACTACTATATGCCCTCCAGCGATACGCTGCTGTACGAAGCGCTCAAGGCGCAGCTGCGCCGCTTTGGCGGCGACGGCAAAAAGGCCTTTGCGGAACCGTTTTACAAGCCGAAAGCGGACGGCACGCCCGGCCCGCTGGTGCGCAAGGTGAAGACAACCGAAAAAGCCACGCTCACCGTCCCCGTGCACGGCGGCGCGGCCAGCAACGACACGATGGTGCGCGTCGATGTGTTCCTTGTACCCGGGGACGGGTATTACTGGGTGCCGGTGTATGTAGCGGACACGTTAAAGCCGGAGCTGCCCAATCGGGCGGTAGTGCAAGGCAAGCCGTACAGCGAGTGGAAAGAAATGCGCGAGGAGGATTTTATTTTTTCGCTGTATCCAAATGACCTTGTGTATGTGGAGCATAAAAGCGGGCTGAAGTTTACTTTGCAGAATGCGGACAGCACGCTGGAGAAAACACGGACGCAAACGAGCGCGTTTGCATATTTTGTGAGCGGAAGCATTTCTACAGCTTCTATCACCATCCGCACGCACGACAATGCCTATGGCATCCCAAGCCTTGGCGTCAAAACACTGAAAACTTTCCACAAATACCAGGTAGATGTTCTGGGCAACGTCTTCCCCGTTCACAAGGAAACGCGGCAGAAATTCCGCTGATTCATCAAAAAAGGAGGCGGTTATGTCCTACCGATGTGTGATCGTCAGCAATCCAGCGCACATCAGCACGCGCAGCGAACAGCTTGTTGTGGAAACGGACGAGCGCCACACCGTGCCCATCGAGGACATCAGCGCGCTGATGCTGGAAAGCCGCCGCGCCACGCTTTCGGCTGCCGCGCTCTCCGCTTTGGCGCAAAACGGAACGGCGGTGTTCGTGTGCGACGAAAAGCATTTACCCTGCGGCGTGCTGCTGCCATACGCGCAGCACAGCCGCCAGCTTGCCGCGGCACGCGCGCAGCTTTCGCTGACGCTGCCCGCCAAAAAACGCTTCTGGCAGCAGCTCGTCACCGCCAAAATCGACAACCAGGCGGAATGTCTGGCGCTGTGCGGCAAAACACAAGAAGCGGCCTTTTTGCATTCCCGCGCACGCGCCGTGACAAGCGGCGATAAGGACAATCTGGAGGCAGCCGCCGCCGCATATTACTTCCCCGCCCTGTTCGGCACAGGCTTTACCCGCAGCGCCGACGATGGCCGCAACGCCGCGCTCAATTACGGCTATGCCATTCTGCGCGGCTATGCCGCCCGCTGCGCCGCAGTTTACGGGCTTTTGCCGTGGGAGGGGCTGCACCATTGCAGCCAACTGAACCAATACAATCTGGCGGACGACCTTATGGAGCCGTTCCGCCCGGTTGTGGATTTATATGTAGCCGCCAATGTGGACGAGGCAAGCACGCTCGCCCCCGCGCTCAAGCACGCGCTGTTCGGGCTGATGAACGCTGACATTCTTTCCGGCGGACAGCACCACAGCGTGGCTTACGCCATGGAACGGCTGGTGCAAAGCCTGCGCACCGGCATGGAAAAGGGCGGCGCTTTGGCGCTGCCGAAGCTGCTGGCATGGCAGCCCCACGGTTATGAGTAGATTTATGAGAATGCTTGTATTTTTTGACCTGCCCGTCCAAACAAAAAAGCAGCGGCGGGAAGCCACTGCTTTTCGTAACTTTTTGATAAAGGATGGGTATCACATGCTTCAATACTCGGTTTATGCCCGCGTATGCAACGGCAACGATGCCGTGACAAAACACCGGGCGCGGCTGACAGGGCAGCTGCCGGCCAATGGCGCTGTGCGCCTGTTGGTGGTAACGGAAAAGCAGTATCAGTCGATTGAGATATTGCTCGGCCCATTTTCCCCGGCGGACACACCCTTTGCATGTGAACAGCTTACGCTGTTTTGATTTTTCGGAAAGAACAAAAAGCGCTTCA
>ERZ827037.1776-NODE-1776-length-21199-cov-4.250236_pt1 | contig 21199 bp, 38 predicted proteins | sample MGYA00519924_ERZ827037 | MGnify/ENA primary metagenome ERZ827037 (study PRJEB31778, sample SAMEA3449250) | human gut metagenome | biome: human gut; feature: human-associated habitat; material: faeces | place: United Kingdom | collected 2010/2012 ...
CCGCCGTTTTCCCATCGGCCGATCCGCCACACATCCGGCCCAGCTTCCCCCTGCCTTCCCCCCACCGACGGACGCCCCCGGGCCCGCCGGAGGGGTTTTATGCGCCCGGTCTGGTGTCCCTGTCAGTCTAAGCTATCTGCCCCCCTATAATCCCCCCAAACACAGCGTTTTTCACAAAAAATCCCCACGAAAATTTGTGCAAAAAAATCTCCCCACATTCCCCCCTACGGGGGAATTGGGGAGCGATTTTGGCCCTATTGACGGCCCGAAAAAACGCCGCTATCATCCGGGGCAAGCGGAGGCCACACGGCCACCGCCCAGCGAACCGCCGACCACCGGCGACCAGGAAGGGGAGGTGAACATGACCACGCCGACCGCAAGCGAGCTGCTTGTGCAGCAGGCCCGGGAGGCTGAACGGCTCCGGCTCTTGCTACTCGCCAGCGAGTGTAAAGATCTGGACGAGTTCCGCCAGCGTCTCCGGGACCTGCTGAACAAGTAAAGCGCCGGGGGCCCCCGTAGCAAGGCACGCCCCCGACGCTATCACACCCGGCACGGGCGGCCAGTTCGCAGCCGCCCCGCCGGAATTATTCTACCACCGCCGCCGGATAAAATCAACGCCCGGCGGCCCAGGCGAAAAAAATTCCCCCGTAGGGGGAACGGTGCAGCGGCGAAAAAAATTTGAAAAAATCGCTTGACAGCGGCACGCAACAGTGCTATTCTCAAAGCACACCGAGCGGCACGCAACAGTGCAACGAATGAAACGACAGGCCATCAGGCCAGAAAGGACAATAGCCATGACAAACAACGAGATCATCTTCGAGACCGTCCGCTCCAGCTTCTCCGCCGCCCAGCTTTCCGAGCTGGTCAGCGCCACGCACCCCCCCGAGCAGATCGCCGCCCGCCGCGCTTCCGTCAAAATCACCGTTGCCGACGGCAGCGACGAGACCCCCGACGGCATCTTCTTCGCCATGCTGGCCGCCGAGACCTTCCACACCTTCGCCGAGTGGAAGTGCATGGGGTACAGCGTGAAGAAGGGCCAGCACGCCGCGCTGGTCTGCAATCTCTGGAAGTACACCGACAAGCCCGGCAAGGCCGTCAAGGAAGCCGCCGCCGCTGCCGGGCAGGACGCCCCCGAGACCGACCCCCATTTCTACATGGCAAAGTCCCATCTTTTCCACGCTCTCCAGGTGGAGAAATCCAAGCGCTGACCACGGCAAAGCGGACACTTTCGCAGGGCTGCACCGCGCAAAGCAACCCAGCCCCAGCCCATACGGGCCACACGAGAACAAACACGGATTATCTGGAGGTTATCATCATGAAAAAATTCACCGGCAACTTCACCACCAACGCGAGCAAGGCCCTGAAGACTTCCGACCGGCTGATCTGCCGGACCACCGACGAGGGCGAGATCTACGTGACCAACGGCTTTGTCGCCTACAAGATGATCCCCCCGGAGTATTCCGCCGTCGTCCAGCCCGTCGTCTGCTGCGAGGCCGGCAACTGGAGCTTCCAGAACGGCGAGAAGCGCGAGGAGGTCTCTTTTGACCTGGTGAAGACTTTCCGCGATGCCGTCAATTCCGTCGCCGATGCCGCCGCGCTGGAGCGCTGCCCCTTGACCCTGACCACCAACAAGAACCGCTCCGCCGACGCCTACTACAACGCCGAAAAGGACTTTGTGGCCCTTTACGACACCCGGTATATCTCCGCCCTTTGCCCCGGCTTCACCCTTCGCGCCGCCGGCACGACTTCCGCCGCCATCGCCTACAACGGCAAAGAGCCCTTCGCCCTGGTCCTTCCCATCCGCCCGGATGACAAGACCACCCGCTCCGTCAAGGCCTATTTCTCCCAGGCCGCCGAGGCGGAGACCGACGAGGCCGAACAGCTCCGCGCCGAGCTGGCCCGCCTGCAGGACAAGCTGGCCCGTTCCGAGGCCGGGGCCGCCGTGCTCCAGGATCGTGTTCAGCAGCAGGCCAACGAGGTTGAACACCTCAACGCCAAGATCTCCACCCTGGAGGACGAGCTTTCCACCGTCTGGCATGAAAACGCCGTGCTTCACGAGCGCGTCGCCCAGCAGGCCGCGGAGACCACCGCCGCCCACAACGACGCCCAGGACACCACCGCCGACCTCAAGACCGCCGCCGAAATCATCGCGGCCCGCTTCACTGGCCTGGACGGCGTGACCGCCACCATCAAGGGCGCGCACACCGCGGCCCCCGTTGTCTGGCTCTCCGGCGACACCGACAAGCACGCCGACGAAATCAAGGCAGCCGGCGCAAAGTGGAGCGGCAAGAGATCCGCCTACTACGTCCGCGTCGCCTGACACAACCCGCAAGGCCGACGGCATCCGCCGCCGCTGGTGCAAGCCCAGCCGCCCCGCCCGGGGCGGGCGCTCATGGGTTCCGCCCCACAACACAAAACAGGAGGTTTTCACAATGACCGAGTACCAGAACACCGTCACAAACCCCGCCGCGCCGTGGTCTTTCATCCCCGACACCGAGGAGAACATCTTGCGCGATCTGGAGTGTTACACCCTCGATCCCATCTTCGAGCTTTACGGCAACTTCGTCAACCCGTCCCCGGTATGGCTGTCCGAGGAGGTGTCCGCCAGATATGCCGGGTGCACGAGCATTTCCGGGAACTTTCTTTACCTCTCGCACGCTTTCCGTCTCGTCACTGACGACCCCGGCCTGATCTCCCGTCTCTCCGCCGCCATCGCGCGAAACAAGGCGACGCCAGAGTACCAGGCCGCCCGCCGGCGGATGCTTGACAAGCTGCCCACCCTCACGAAACAAACCGCCCACGAGGGCCAAGCCTACGCATGGCCCGGCGGCTGGTTGAAGCTGACCCGCGTTTATCGCCTCACCGAGCAGGAAGCCAACAGCGGTTCCCTTCTTTACCTGGACCGCTGGGAGGGCATCGACCACAACGGCATGATGCACGGCGCAGCGTTCCACGACGGCGACCAGCTCTCCACAACGGCAAACTGGAAGCTCTGACCCCGGACACCTTCGACGGGCCGCACCGGACAAAGCGACCCGACCCCAGCCCACCGGGCCACAACACAAAACAGGAGGTTTTTCCCATGAAGAAGCTCTACAAGTACACCGGCACCGTTTCCGTGCACTGCTACCGCCGCAACAACCCCAACGCGCTCCCGTTTATTGAGCTGGTTCTAAGCGATCTTCACGACGACGACAAGGCCCCGATCAAGATCGAGGCGGTGGGCGGCCTGGCCGACTACATCAACGCCATCGAGGGCACCGACGCCGAGGAGCGCTATCTCACGGCTGACTGGTACTACGACAGTCTGCTTTACCTTCACCGCATCGAGATCCCCAGCACCGACCCCTGGAGGCCCGCAAAGATCATCGCCCAGCACGACGCCATCGAACCCGCTGCGTCCATCTTCGGTCCCGCCGACTACATCGAGGACCCCCATCCCGTCCCCATGGACAGTGAGCAATACCACGCATGGTGTGCCTACAACTACGAGGACGAGTACCGCTACACAGCCCGCAAGGCCGACGCATAACGCGCCGCCGGTGCAAGCCCGGCCCCGCTCCACAAGGGCGGGGGCGCTCATGGGCCACAAACCCAAAACCGAACAAGGAGGAAGCGCCATGCACGAACAAATGAATCTGCTGACCGCCAGCCTGGACGAGATCATCGACGCCGCCGGCGGCCCCCAGCACCAAGAGCAGGCCAACGAGGCCGCCCCCCGCGTGAAGTATTACCCCATCGACGAGGCCATGGCCCGCAGGGCCCACGAGATGATGTCCATGAGGGACTACCCCGAAAACCGGGCCACCAACGAATACCGGGCCGCCGTTGACAAGGCCGCCGCCCTGGTGGAGCGCTGCAAGGCGGCCACCAGCCCCTACTACCGCGGCAAGCTGGACGCGCTTCTTGACCGCTACGCCCGCCGCCTTGCCCAGTGGACGAACGACTACAACCGAAACGGGGCCAGCTGCCCCAGCGTGTTGGTTTCCGGCGGCTCCAACTTCCCCGTGAAGAAGAAGAACCGCCAGAACGCCCGGGAGGACAGCCTGTGGCGGGAATACAAGGAAATTGAGGCCATTCTGGACAAGATTAAGAATACCGGTTCCGGCCCCGTGGATCTCGCTGACCCCTACGCCCGGGAAATGCTCACAGACCAGCTCCAGCGCCTGCAAAAGCAGCTGGAGGACGGCAAGGCCATGAACGCCCACTACCGCAAGCACAAAACCATGAAGGGCTTCCCCGGCATGAGCGACGACATCGCCGCCCGCAACGACGCAGCCATCGCCAACGCTCCCGCCTTTGCGCAGCGTCCCATGCCCGACTTCGAGCTCACCAGCCTTCGCGGCAAGATTAAGCGGGTGCAGGCCCGCCTGGAGGAGCTGGACAAGCTCCAGGCCCGGCAGGCCGCCGGCGAGGCCGCCGAGGAGCACGACGGATTCCAGATTGTGCGCAACGCCGAACAGAACCGCCTCCAGATCATCTTCGACGGCAAGCCCGACGAGGACACCCGCCAGGCCCTGAAGCAAAACGGCTTCCGCTGGTCCCCCCGCAACAGTGCGTGGCAGCGCCAGCTGACCGACAACGCCGAGCGCGCGGCCCGGCGTGCCCTTGGTCTTGAATAATACCACAACCCGCCCCGGAGGTCACGAGGGCAGAAAGGAGCACAGTATGAGCAGCTATCCCGGCATCCGTTACTTTTTCCACGACGGCAGCACCTACATCGTCCCGCACTACGCCAACGCCTCCGCCCTTGCCGAAATGCTGAACCTGGCCAGGGAGGCAGCCTACCAGGCCATGACAGAATCCGGCGCTGCGCACGCCATCTTCGGGGTAAAGCACTACGACCCGGAGACCGGCGCGCTTTTGGAGGCTGACATCTACGCCCCGGCCGTGCTGCTGGACGAGGACGAATTTACAGAGCGTACAGACGCCCAGGTTCAGAAGTCCCCCGGCTGCCTGATCCTCGCACTCCACGCCAGAATCTAACCTACCGACTGCATTCCGGACACCTTCGACGGGCCGCACCGGACAACAAAGCGACCCGACCCCAGCCCAACGGCAAACATCGGAAAGGAGATCGCCCCATGATAGATCTGTACGAAAAATTCAAGAAGTACGCCGTTCCCGCCGCCAGCATTGAGGACTTCCGCCGGCGCTACACAAAGCCCGACCACTACGCCCAGCGCGGCCCGGAGTATGTGGCTGCCGTTCTCCAGTCCTCCCGCGAGGAACTGGAACGGGACGGCTTCACCATCATCAGCAGCCACGACAGCATCACCGGCGAGATCGTGTCCTACTACGCCCACAACTGACAAGGAGGTATCACCATGATCGACCACAACAACCACCATTCCCGCTATTGTGAGCTCATGTCCCTTGCGTCCAGCTCCGCGCCCGCCCGCCGGCGGGACTGCGGCTATATGGCCGCGCTCTACATCCTCTCCGCTGACCCGGATCTGTTTTCCCTGTCCCTCGACAAAATCGGCCCCGACGGCATCAGCTTTTCCCGCATCCGTTCCGCCGCCCGCCGCCTTGGGCTGTCCGACAGCCAGCTCACCGCTTCCAAGGCCGCCAGCAGTCTGTTCAACGACGGTTTTGCTTCTGTCACCCCTCACAACCTGTCCCAGTGCGACTACGACACCCTGGACATCATCACCCAGGCGCTTTATATCTGGAAGGGCGGCTGCATCATTACCCCCAGCGAGACCGGCGCGATTTACCTTGACCGCTCCGAGGAGCGGAAGCGCCGCTGCCTGGAGGCCCGTCTGTTTTCCGATTTCCTTTCCGCCCCGTAGACGGCAGCACTGTTTCGTGTTATAATGCGACAAAAGCATCAAGGAGGCACTCTATGAACGATGCGCAGCAGATTTACCCGGCGTTCCGGCTCGTTGCCCAGTTTTCCGACGGCCAGCGCCTCTATTTTGACGGTCTGACCGAGCAACAGGCCCAGCAGCGCATGGAGGCGGCCCAGGCCCAGCACGGCGACCTCACATGGTATGACGGTGTGACTGATCTGCACTATGAGGGCGGCAGATACCACGCTATGGTCCCGCCGCCGCCCACCATCACCATGATTGACCTGACGGAATATCCCGGCGAAAAGGAGGGAAGATGATGCCTGTTTCGGAGAGTAAGCGCCGCAACAACGACAAGTATAACGCCAAGTGCGACTATATCAGCCTGCGGCCCGTCAAACCTGTTGGCGCGGCCATCCGGGCCGCCGCCCAGGCGGCAGGGCAGAGCGTTCAAGGCTATGTGCTGCAAGCCTGCGCCCAGCGCATGGAAGGGGAGGAGAGGCCCCTCGAACTCCCAGATGCGGAGGAAACCCCGCCCAAACGTGATTGAAAACGGCAATAGCGTTATTATTTCCCCTGTACCCGTTACAAAACCCCGGCAGACCGTATACAACGGCCCGCCGGGGTTATCTCTTTCTACTCTTTCTCCATCTGTGCCCTGGCAAGTCTCTCCAGCACAACCGACAGCCGCTCCACCGCGCGCAAGTTCCTTTCCTCGAAATCTACGTCCGTTTTTTCCACCACGTACGCTTCCGGCCCGTTCATAAACTGAAGATTTGCCCTCGTCACGCTTTCCGCGATCTCACAGTGCAAGATCAGCAGCCCCCTCACTTGCATCATGGCGTCCAGCATCACGTCGCTCGCTTTCTCACTCACGTCTTTCCCTCCCGTCATCCGGTCCTTTCACTTTCTCCTGTGGCTTAACTGCCGCATCCGGCGCAGCCGTTTACGCCGGAACAGATACGACCTCACCGCACCAATGATCCTGCGCACAATGCCCATCCATTTTCCTCCCTTCCTCCTGTATTCGCAAATTGTTTTTCCACAGCCATTCCGCACATTGTGGAAATCTTGACGCGCCGCGCGCGGGGCCGCTGAAAAACAGTTCCCTTTAGTCCTGTTTTTCTACCGCCCAGCTCCCGGAAAACGTGCCTGCTCCCGGCCCGCGGCTTCCGTCTTCGGCACCCCGTTTCCCTTCACAATTTTTTCCGGCGCATATTATGTACGCGCGCGCGAGGCGCGGGCCACAAGAGCCCCCGCCCCCGGCACCTCCTCCAGGCCTTCTCCCAGCCGTTCCATGGCCCGCTCGTGCCAGCTCCTTGCCGTGCTGTCCGGTGTGCCCAGCTTCCCACTGATTTTCGCCCAGCTGTACCCACGCACATACCGCATGATCACCAGCTGCTTGTACTTATCGTTCAGCCCGTCCAGGCATGCCCGCACGGCGGCCTGGTCCGCCAACAGCACCCGTTCTTGTGCCGCGATTTCCGCCAGCCTTTCTCCGGTTCCGTTTTCCGCCGCTCGAAGGCCTGCTGCTTCCGTCGGTTTCCCGGGCGACGACCCATGCGGCGCACCGTCTGCCGCCGTACTGCCCAGGCCGCAGTATTCTTCCTCCAGCTCCTCCCGCTCCTGCCGAAGCAGCCGGAGCATCCCCGGAATGGCCTTGTAGTACAGGACAATCCGCTTCACATCCTCAAACCGCATCCCGTCGCCTCCTGTTCACTCCCGCCGGTCCGTCAATCCAGTGTCTTACTAAAAAACGGCTCCCGGGCGTCGCTCTCGTCCACGCCCACCGGCGTATGGAAAATGCGCTCCAGCTCCCTGGCCAGCACAGCATAACCGAAGAAGTCTCCGCCCTCTGCCCACGATCCGAACTCCCGGAACACCCGCTCCGTCTCCTTCACGGCCTCCTGCACTCGCTCCGGTCCAAACCCCAACGCCTTGTGTGCCCCCAGGGCATAGCAGCTCACCACGATCTCCGCCGCTTCCCGCTGCTCGCCCAGCATGGCCCAGTCTTTTTCCTTCCGTGGTTTCTTTGTTACCGGCAAAAGAAACCCATCCGGCAGCAGCTCACCCAGCTTGCCGCGAAGCTGCTTCTTGGCCCGCTCCATGCCAACGGCCCGTTGAAGGATGGCGAACTGTTCCAGCTCTCCGTTTGCCGCGTCTGTCACCCGGCCCAGCCGATCCTCTCCAATGCCGTACCGGTTGTTCAGCGCGACCATGAAGCACATGGAGATCACATGCCCCGCCGCTTCTCGGTTCTTCTGCACCCGCTCGGCCTGTGTCATGCTACCGGCGAGATACTTCCGCTGCGCCTGTCTGGCCGCGTTCCGCCCGTAGTACGGCGGGATGTTCCGTCTTTTGCCCATAATCGCCCTCCTCGTCAAAGTCAGTCTCACAGCTCCGCCCACAGACTGGGCAGAACCTCACGCACAGCACGTTCAGTCCGCCGCCCTGGCTCCTGCTGTCCATGCACAGGCGCGGCCGGTCCGCCTCGTCAAATTCCATCCAGAACACGGTGCCGTCCACGGTCTCCAGCCTTTGGTGCCGCTGGCACAGTGCGCACCGGTTCCCGTTTTCCTTCCTCACAGTGTTTTTCCCTCCTTCGCCAGCTCCCGCCAGCGTTTGACCTCCTCGGCGCTGTCCGCCGTGATGATCTCCGTGAACTTCCACCCCGCAGGCCTGGCCACCATCTCCAGGAACACCCGCCGGCGCACAGCATAGTCCCGCTGCATCCGCCGGACGAACTTGCTCTTGACCTCCACGATCTCCACGGTTCCGTCGGTATATACCAGTCGGAAGTCCGCCGTGTACCGCACCGGGCGCAGCTTCAAGGCCCCGTATTCGCCCGCCGGGAACAGGGGAAAACATGGATGGGCCTCCCACTCCACGATCTCGCCCTTAGCCACTCTCGGAGCCACGGTGCCGATGTAGAACTCGTATTCGCCCTTGCTGTCAAACTCCTTGCCGGTGGATCTCGCCGCTCTGGCCGCTTCCAGCAGCGGATCGCCCCGCTTTTTCCCGCCGCGGGCAAGCTGACGCTCCGCCTGGGCGCGGTAACGGGGAGGAAGGTCCCCCAGCTCCAGCCGCAGCCCCACTTACAGGCCCTCCCGGCGCTTTTCTTCTTGCGTGGCCCGCATGTCAGCCTGATGGAGCGCCAGCACAAGGGCACACCTGTCCTGTGCCTCTCCCAGGGCGCGGCTCCCGCCCCGGAAGGCCTCGTCATAGGCTCCCATGTGCCAACGGATGGCCAGCGCCTCCTCGTCCGTCAGGTCCATGTGCTTCTGGATCAGATAGACAGACTTCTCCCCGTGTCCCATGGGCAGCTTGTCTCTGACCGTCCACCCGTCGCTGTCCATGTGGTAGTAATCCGCCTTGCACACGTCATGCAGCAGTGCGCACACCGCCAACACGCCCCCGCCATACTCCAGCGCGCTCGGTTCGAGCAGCAGCTGGTCGTACACGTTCAGGCTGTGTTCCACCAGTCCGCCGGGGTAAGCTCCGTGGAATCTCGTGCTGGCCGGGGCCTCAAAGAAATCCGTGGTCTCCAGCCACGCCAGCAGATCCTCCGCGCCCGGCCGCGTTACCTGGGCCCGGAAGGTTTTCATAAACCGCTCCTTGCTTGTCATGCTGTCCTCCTCGTCTGTTTGATATTTCCTCGCCCGTGCCATCCCTCGGCCCGGCGCAGGATCACGACTGTGTGCCTATGCCCGGAATCGTTCACCGTGGTCTCCACCCGGTTCAGGGTGTACCCCGGGTACTTCTTCTCCCAGAACTCCGCATCGTCTATGTAAAGCGTGCTGGCCTCCTCCAGCTTCTTCCTGCTCCACTTGCTGTCGTTTGGTGGCGGTGTCTTTGGCTTCTCCAGGCCCCGGCTCTGCCTCCAGGATCGGTCACACCGTTTGTTCTTGCAGATATACCGCACCAGGCTCTCCACGCTTCCGTGGTCCACATCCAGATATTCCGCGCGCGTCATCCCAACCCGCTCCCCGTTGGCGTTCCACAGATCCTCCAGCACATCCCGGGTCAGCCCCTCCGTATGCTGGATGATGGCGTGGTGGTGGTGCCGTCCGCACGTCTTCCCGTTCTCGTCCACGGTGGTATATTCCGTCGCGGCCACCCACTTGGGCCGCTTCACTCCGTTCCGGTCGCACCATCGGTAAAGCCGCTTGATGTAGTTGGTGAAGTCCAGGTCTGCCCGCCTCGTGTCTCCCGGCTCCGGCAGATGGTCGTCGTCATAGGTCCCCGTCCACGAAAAATCTCCCTTTCCGAAGTTGGTGTTGACCAACTGGACGTGGTAGCGCTTGGTCCGCTTGTCGTTGTAGGTCTGCTGGGCCAGGGACGAGGCCTCTTTCTTCTTCGCTCTCCGGCCGGCCCTGTGCTTTTTCGCGGAGACCGGGTACAGGTCCACCTCCATGTACTGGGCCGTGTCGTAGTTCTTCCCGCAGATATGCTTTTGTTCCCGGTAAAACAGACCCACGACACCACCCCCGTCTCCAGCCCTTGTCCCTTAACTTACTACCGATATACCAGCCCATTGTCGCCCCCCGGCGACCTTGCTTTTCGCCCGGCGGCGTGCCGGGCGCGGGCTTGCGCATGCGTCATGGCCGCGCCGATCACCGGCGCGACCACACTGCATATCAAGTTTTTTCCATTTTCGCTCCGCAATTTGGGCAATACTTGCCTTTAACTCTGTATTCGTCGCTTGCTACCAGCCACTCACCACACAGCGAACAATGCGCGCTTCCTCTCGGGCAGCCATCCTCTTCTTCATCCCACGGCAGCGGGTTTCCTTTTTCGTCCACCCACCGTCCCAGCCTCACGGAATCCCGACACGCTTCCCCCGTATCGCGTTCCTTTTCCAGCTGCTCGATCAGCTTTGCCTGGGCCTCGCACACCTGCCTCCACCGCTCCGCGGTGGATACGGCGGCTTTATACCTCTCCTCGTTGGTGCTCGCCTCAACGCGGAGGGCCATGTTTTCGATCTTCAACATATCCGCGTTTTTTAACATGTCCGATTCCTCTCTTCCGTGATGTCCACCGCATTGTGTTCGTTCTGTGCGCATCGCTCAAAATCATTCCGGCTCTACCATGCACACGTCTACGTTTTTTCGTCCGGCACTACCCGAAGCAGTGCCCCAAGCTGCCGCCATATCTTGAACTGCCGCTTGTCCAGGCCCTTGACCGCATGCTCGATTAGGTCCAAACGGTTCAAAATCCGCTCGGCATCCCGTCTTTTCTCGCTCTCAATTTCCCGCACGATCCGCTCTTTTGCCTGCTTGCGAGAAATTTCCGTCCGATACCAGACGCCAAACTCTTTCCCGTTCTCCAGGCCCAGGAAAAGCCCGTATGGATTTTCTCCGGTCCCGTCTCTCATGCTCACATACGCCACCTGTTCCGCGCTCACGAAGTAGTAGCCCTCAAATTCAATCACCCGGCGTCCTCCTTCCTAATCGTTTCTGACAGGTCTTTCCACAGCCATAGCCCCAGCATGTACCACACCGGGTCCGTTCCGCTCACATCACTCAAAATCATGATGGCGGCAAGCGCCACCGCCCAGCTCGCCAGCTTCCCAAGAAACCGCCTCACGGCTTCATCCCCTCAATGGGAATCCCTCTCCCGCCTTCGTAATTGATGTGGCGCACGATCTCCGGCGTCGGCATGCACATCATGGTCTCCAGCGCCAAATCAATATCCCGGCCGCAGCAGTCGTTCCACAGCATATACAGCTTGCTCCCGGTGATCCCGACCTTCTCCATGCGCTCGAAACAATGTTCAGCGGTGAACATATCCCGCTCGTATGCCTGCATCACGAACTCGATTGCCCCGGGGTTCCCTTTGCAAATATCGAATGTCACCACGCCGTTTCACCTCCCTCGGTTGAACCGTTCCCATAACCACCTGTACTGCTCCTCTGTCGGCCGCGAGATTTCGTCCCCGATCACATACCGGCATCCCGTCAGTTCCTCCGCAACGATCCGTCTGGCGCAGTGCGGGCAGACATCCCATCCGTTTTCCGTTGGCCCGTCCGCCTCGAAGGTCTCCATGTGCCCGCACGCGGTGCACTGCCAGGTGTTGTGATCCCGGTCAATGCAGATGTAGGCCGCGTCTGATCTCGTCTCCTCCTTGCTCATATCCGCAAGTGTCCAGAAGTCTCCCTTGGCCAGGTCCTTGGCCGCAAAGTGCACGCATTCCGCGCACGGTCCCTCCATGGCATTCTCCGGCCCGTTGTGCGCGCAGTATTTGCAGTCTCCGTGCACGGCGTCCAGCAGTGCCAGGAGCCTCTTGACGGACGCCTCATAGTCCTGCTCCAGCCGCTCCACGCAATCCATCAGGCCCTTGTCTCCGTAAGGGCATCCGTGGTGGTGTTCCGTGTTGCAAGCCCTCCGGCCGCAGGCGTCCGCCAGTTCGATGATCTCCCGCTCGTTCACTCCTCTTCCTCCTCCACGCCAAACGTGCACTCGTCGCATGACAGCTCCTCGTTCGGATTTTCGCACGGCCTGTCCGTTTCCCACTCCGGGAATCCACGCCGGTATTTCATATCAGCATTTCTCCTTCCGCGGTTTGCGCCGCTAACTCTTTCCCGCATTCCGGGCAGAAATTGAGAGGGCACCCCTCTCCGTCTTTGATGTAGTCCACGCTTCTCCCGCGCCTATCTCCGCAGAAGAAAAGCAGCTCCAGGAGCGCGGCCCTGTACGCCCTATCTACATTTTGCTCCCCCTTTGAGGCGAGCTTATGGATTTCCAGTGCTTTGCAAAAAGAACAGTGCTTCATCATATAACCTCCACCGGTTCTCCGAGGTATTCTTCCACCATGATTTCATCCACCTTTTCGGCCACTTCGCCCAGGTCAAAGATCATTCGCAGAATCTCCTTCGCCATTTCTTTGTTGTCCATGTCCCTGATCTCGTCCGCCCTGGTAAACACCACATCTGGGCACTCTCTTTTCCTTGCCGACTTGCAGGCTTTTCCCCCGTAATCCAGCAGGCACCCTGTCACTCGGCATCTGTCGCACACCTTCATTTTCTACACCTCGTGATCCGGCGGACGTCGGTGGACCTTATATGTCCCGGTTGCGGCATCCAGCGTTTCGCCCATGATGTAGTCCTCCAGGTCAAGTCCAGCACCTTCCAGGCTGCTGGTGCTGTATATCTTCCCGTTGACCACCAGCGCCGTTTCTCCGCTCCCGTCCTGGTATTCCAGCCAAACTTCATTGAGATACATTTTGTTCAGGTCCGCTTGCGTAAACGGTTCGCTGCCAGGCCTGGATATGGTGGGTGCAGTCTTAATGACATTGACAAATCCTTCTATGACCTTCCAGCACAGTTTCTTTGCCTTCTCCTCTTCTTCGCCGCAAAATCCGCACATCTGCACCCATTCTTCAATTTGTTCCTCTGTTCCTGCACTTTCAGAGTACGGAAATTCCACCACTTCTTCCGCATCAATCGCCCGCATCGTTCATCATCTCCATCTCTATTTGCGGCTCATAGTTCAGCCACACAGTCTCCGTCCTTGCCCTTCCTCCCTCGGCCACTGCCTTTCTGTTCAACTTCATCCACCCCTGCAGGTGCCGGTCGTACAGTTCGTTATCATATCCGGACAGGATCACTGGCCCCGGATGGTTTTTCAGCGCGTCCAGCAGTTCTACGTGCTGGGCGTCCTCCACCATGTCCATGATGTACTGCCGTCCTTTCCGCGTGGACAGCAGATACGGTGGATCTGCGTATATCAACACATCAGGGTTACGGAACCGGCGGATCAACTCTACCGCCGGGAGCTGTTCAATCTGCGCCTCTTTAAGTCGCTCCGCCGTCACCTCGATCTGCCATGGCAACTTCCTCCAGTACCGCACATCATAGGCATACTCCCGCCCTGCCACGTCGTTTTTCCATCCGCCCTTGTAGACGGCGGTGCTTCCGTGGCTCTGCCAGTAACGCACCAGCGTTTCCCTGGCGGCTTCCACGCCCTCACACGGGCCGCCCTCTTTGAACCTGCTCCATGCCTGCTCATACTCACACCGGCTGTATGGTGTTAGCGCCACCGCCCGTTCCAGTTCCTCCGGCTTCTCCCTGATGCAGCGGAACAGGTTTACGATCTCCCCATCCAAGTCGTTGATGGTTTCAATCCGGCTCGGCGGCTTTCGGAAGAACACTGCTCCGCTCCCGAAGAATGGTTCCAGGTAGCTTTTGTGCGGCGGCATGAGCGAAATGATCCAGTCCGCCATCTTCCACTTGCTTCCCGGATATTTCAGGACGGGTCCCGGCGTCGCTTTCCCACTCGTCATTTTTCCGCTCCCCAATCAATGGCCTGGCCGCACTGCCCACAGAACCGCTGCTCGTTCCCGTCCTCGTTGCGCAGGTACTCTCCGCTCCCGCAACAAGGGCACGCCAGGATGCGCTCGTCTCCGCCCGGGTGTGGCTGCTTCGGCACCATCCGTAGCAGAGCCTCCATTCCCATCCTGCAGGCTGTGTTCACCGGCTCGATGCTCTCATAACGTTCCCGGTGCTCCGGGTCCAGGATCTCAACCGCTCTCTCGATTTCCATGTTTCTCTCTCGCCTCCCTCGCCAGTTCTACTCTTGCCTTTGTCATCAGCCACGCCCGGATGCACCTCTCGCACTTCTCGCTCCCGAGATAGCCCATCTTGCATTCCTCCGGGTCCTCACGTCTGCAAAGTCCGTCCGCCACCATGACCTTTGCGGCAATCTTCACCGCCCTGGCCTCCACAGTTTCATCCTTCATCCCGTTTTTCCCCTCTCCGTTGTAGACCACGACCATTGAAGGAAACGGTGCCGGCGGGTAGACTGTCCCATCCTCGTCCTCGAACCGCAGCCGTCCTCGCACCCAGCGGATCTCCGCCTTCCCGTAGATGTACTCGTGAAAATAGCTTGTGTCTGTTCTTGCCGGAATGAGCAGCACAACAGTGATCCCGCTTTGCGCCTCCTCGTAAGCCTTCCTGACCCACTTTCCAATCTCTCGTCCATACGGCGGATTGCAGAACACAGCACCCCCCCCCCGCAACATTCCACGGCTTCGTCAGTCCGTCTGTTTCCGGGGTGTAATATGTCGCGCACTTCGCGCTTTTCTCTGTTGCCGCCGCGTCCAGTACAAAGTGAAATTCCTTGTCCAGTTCCCAGAAGAACTCTCCAGGTGTGCAGTAGTCCATCTTTTGCGAGGATAATAGTGCTCCGTTCACGCTCACCCTTCCTCCATTCCGATTTGCTCCCCGTCGTCTCCCTCCGGTTCCGCCGTGTCAGGTTCATCCCCCGTCCGGGCCTGCTCCCGGTAGAGCTGTTCCGTGCACATCGCCTCGAACTCCGCCAGGGAGGCAAGGTATTCCTGGCTCACCACCTGCATGGGCATAACTGCCGCCAGCAGGTTCATCCCGTCGTGTACCGCAAGATACCGTTGCCCGTTCGTCATGCGCCGCACTGTGAACATGATGTAGTCGCTGTTTTCCACCTCGTCCATGATGGGAGACAGCAGGCTCTCCCGGTAGAAAATCAGTTCTCCGTCGTTACACCGGCAGCAGGCCGCCCACACCCCATCCAGGGCCGCAACAACCCGCACTTTCTCCGCCCGCTTTTCCCCTTTGTCGTAGTCCGACAGGTTCATTCCCATCACATTTCGGACGCTCTCAAACTCTTCTTCCTCCAGGTGCACTTTCTCCCATGCCTTCTCCGGCACGTCCAGCACCGTTCGCACCTGCTCTCTTCCCGACATCTTGGGCAGGTTTGTGGCCCGGTAGAACCCGTACCCGTTTCCCAGCCAAATCCCGCTATCCTCCACATCTGCCACGATGCAGCGTCCTGCGTTCTTCACCAGCTTTACGAACTTAGAAATCTTCATCGGCTTGTCCCCCTAAAAGAACAGGTATGAAATGCACAGCTTCAGCAGGGCCGGGCCCGCCAGGATCAGGGCCGCCGCCCAAGCTGCCACCACCAGTGTGCCGATAATGCCGCCCAGCGCCGCGGCAAAGCACTTCAGGAACTCCTTCACCGCGCCTTGCCTCCTCTCGTTCCGATGGTCACGTAGGCCGTTCCTTTCCGGTTCAGCTCCATATCCACCGGAGCCTTGCACGCGATGCAGGTGTGTGTGATGGTCTCCGTGGTGGCGTTAGTCCGGTATCGGAAGCTCTTTCCGCACTTGCAGTGCATATACATGGGCCGCAGGTTCTCCAGCGCCGTTTCGTGCCCGCACTCGTCGCACCGGAAGCTGTAAGTCTCCCGCTTCGCGCAGAACGCCCGGATCTCCCCGCACTCCTCGCACACCACCAGCAGGAACCCCTTGTACGGTCCCTGGCCCTCGTCCGGGTCCCGCTTGGTCCAGTCCTCTTTCTTTCCGAACATCCGCTCCACTCGGCTGTTCTTCCGCTCGACCGAGCTATGGGTCATCGGAATAATCAGCTGCTCCTTGGTCTCCGGGCACTCGATGTAAATGTCGATCCCGTTGTGCTTGATGATGATTTTTTCATCCAGGAGCGCTTCCCGGATGTCGTTTACTGTGATACTTCCCATACTATCCTCTCTTTCCGATTTCGGGGATGAACTGAAACATCCACGCTTCATCCATAATGCTCACAATGTTTCCGTCCTCGTTGATGGCAAGGACCTCAACGGCCTTTGGCTTGCTGACCTTCCCGAGATCCGGGTAATCCCCGTCCTCAAACTCCACAGACATGAGGGCCAGCGTCCGCAGAACCCTTTCTTTGTAGATGACCTTATACCCCGTCAGCGCAGCGATCATTTTCGTCACCCTTCCTTTCATAGTAGTAAATCCTTCCCATCACCAGTTCGATTCCCCGGTGCGGGAAGGCCTTCCCTTAAAAACTCCCTCGGCATGACCACCGGCCCGTCTTCCGGCTCTGCCAGCCACACTTTCGCATCCGTGATGGAGCTCCAGTCGCATCCCCAGTATTCCGCGGCGTTCATCACGGCGGCCAGGTTTGAGCTGTGCGGAACCACCACCTCGCCGTACTTCGGATGTACCACCCGGCTCCTCCCGCGGGCGTTCCACCGTTCCGCCCGCGTCCGTTCACACGCCCTCTGGTGAAGGTCCTCCCGCTCGTCCGTCACTCGATCTCGCCCCGCTCCCGCATTCGGCGCAGCCATTCGGCTTGCTTCTCCTGCCCGTAGAACGCATGGCCCATCCATGCTCCCAGCACCATCAAAGCCAGCCCGGCGCAACCCAGCGTGGCGATGCCCCACATGGTTTCCTGCCCGTCAATTCCCATCAGCAGGATGAATCCAAAAAGCCCGATAAACGCTCCGGCAGTTTCCCGGACGCGCGCCAGCTTGCGCTGCTTCTCCACATACCGCGTCCGCCGGCGCTCCCGCCGCTCCTCGATTCGCTCCATTTCCCCCGCCCCGGAATAGATGTTCACTCGGATACAGCCCTGGCTTTTTCCGACCTCGCAGTACATGGCCTTCATTTGAATGCCTCTCTTTCTTTCCTTACCCGGCGCTGGCCCTGTTCGTCCGCCTACGGCGGTAGTTCTCGATGACCGTCCGCTGGGCCAGCTCCGCGCTGTACCCCATGCGTCCGTTCTTGTCCATTTCTCCGGTGTCCCCTCGCTTCAATTCATTGTAGACGGTAGACCGATGGACCTTCAGCTTCGCGGCAATCTGCTCAACTCCGCGTCCTTTTTCATAGAGCGCTTCCAGCTCCATGCGGTCTTTCAGTGTTAAATGTCTCTTGCTCAAACCGCTCGCCCTCCTTCTCCACAGGATTTTTGACAAAAAAATAAATGCGGGAAAACCCGCATCGAGTTCTCTCGCATTTATTCTAAATATTCAGTCGTTTTTTTCACAAGTTTTCCGCCAGCGTATCCAGAAGCGCCTCCAGCGTCCAAATCTGCACCCGGCCGGGGGACTCTCCCTCTCCCAGGGCCGCTGCCGCTACACAGCCGGGAAACACCGCAAGATCATGGACCGATGCATTCTCCGCCCCGGTCAGAGGCCGATTCAGCACCGTGAGGACGCCGCTGCCCCTCTGCTTGGCCAGGGCCTCCAGCCGGACCCAACGCCGCAGGGCCTCCTCCGCTGAATCCGCCCCCAGCCGTTCCATCAGACGGGGCGTCACCGGACGGAAATGCTCAATGTCCACCCCCAAAGGGCAGTCCGACACCCCCGCCAGCACCGCGCCCGCCGTGTGGCTCAGGTTCCAATGCACCGCCGGGAAGTCTGGGAAAAACGGCTTTCCCCCAGGACCCCGGTCAACCGGCGGCAGTGTCCGCCAGCCCAGCCGCTGCCTCAATGCCAGAAGTAAAAGTCCGTAGGCGCAAAGAGGTTCCCGCCGCTGCTCCGCCCGGTGCTGCCGCAGCAGCCGTTCCCGGCGCTCCGGCGGCAGCAGACGGAAAAGCAGCGCTGTCTCTCCGTCCGTCAGTTCCCGGTCCGGACGGACGGTCAGAAGCTCTGTGGACATGACCGTCCCTCCTTCCGTAAAAAGCCGCCGGAGGACCGGCGGCGCAATCAAAATTATTGTATGTGACTGGTCTCTTTTTGTAAATTCTCGCCTTTCACAAAATTTTTCAAAAAATTTGTGAAAAAAAAGAGGAAATCAAAAAACGACGGGGTATATCTAAAGCGTACATTGGTATGATAGGTGAAAAATGCGGCAAAACTGAGCGAAAGGAGGGACTTGGCCATGGCATTTCCCCAGAGCTTTCTGGACGAGCTCATCGCCCGCAGCGACATCGTGGACGTGGTGAGCAGCTATGTGCAGCTGACCCGCAAGGGCTCCAACCTCTTCGGCCTATGTCCCTTCCACAGTGAAAAGACCGGCTCCTTCTCCGTCTCCCCGGACAAGCAGATCTATTACTGCTTCGGCTGCAAACGGGGCGGCGGCGTGGTGAACTTCATCATGGAGGAGGAGAACCTCCCCTTCCCGGACGCCGTCCGCTTTCTGGCCAAACGGGCAGGCATGGAAGTACCGGAGGAAGAGGGAGACCGGGAGGCCGGCCGCAGACGCCAGCGCCTGCTGGACCTGAACCGGGACGCCGCCCGCTTTTACTACCAGCTGCTCCAGCAGCCGGAGGGACAGGCGGTGCGGGAGTACCTGGCCAGGCGCCGCATCACCCGGCAGACGGCGGTACGGTTCGGCATGGGGGCTTCTCTGGACGCCTGGGACGTGCTCCTCACTGCCATGACGAAAAAGGGTTACACCAAGTCGGAGCTGCTGGAAGCAGGGCTGGTGGTCCAGAACAAAAACGGCGGCCTGTACGACAAGTTCCGAAACCGCCTGATGCTCCCGGTGGTGGACACCCGGGGCGACGTGGTGGCCTTCGGCAGCCGGGTTCTGGACAAGTCGGAGCCCAAGTATATGAACTCGTCGGAGACCCCAGTCTACTCCAAGCGGCGGGGGCTCTACGGACTGAACCTGGCCAAAAAGACCAAGCGCCCCAACATCATCCTCTGCGAGGGCAACCTGGACATCGTAACGCTTCACCAGGCTGGCTTCGACAACGCGGTGGCCTCCATGGGCACGGCGCTGACAGTGGAGCAGACCCGCCTGCTCTCCCGCTTCACCAAGGAACTGGTGCTCTGCTACGACAATGACAACGCCGGCAAGATCGCCACAGAGCGGGCCTTGCAGATCCTGAACAACTCGGAATTTTCCGTGAAGGTGCTCCAGCTGCCCCGGCGGCTGGTGGACGGCGAGTACGTCAAGCAGGACGCCGACGATTTCATCAAATACCAAGGGGCGGACGCCTTTGAGCGACTGCTTACCGGCAGTGAGAACGGCGTGGAATTCCGCATGGAACAGGTGGCCGCAAAATATGACCTTGCCAGCGACGAGGCCCGGGTGGCCTACTGTGAGGAGATCAGTTCGCTGCTGGCGGGGCTTCCCAGCGCAGTGGAGCGGGAGATCTACACCGTCCGTGCGGCGGAGACCGCCAAGATCTCTCCGGAGGCCATGCGGCTGGAGGTCCAGCGGGCCTTCAAACGCCGCCTCTCCCAGGAAAAGCGGACGGAGCTGCGCAGGGATCTCAATCCGGCGGCGCAGCTGCAGCCTAAGGAGCGGACCCTGCGCTACGACAACATCCGCTCCGCCCGGGCGGAAGAAGGGCTGCTGCGGCTGCTGATTTTGGATGAGAGCCTCTTCCCTGCCCAGCCGCCTTTGCGGGAAGAGCAGTTCTCCTCTCCCCTGCTGGGCCGGGCCTTTACCTTGCTCTGGCAGGCCCGGGAGGATGGCCGGGCGGTGACCCCGGCGGTTTTGAGCGAGGCGCTGACTCCGGAGGAAATGAGCCATATCTCCGCCGTGTGTCAGCAGCCGGAATCCCCGCAGCACGCGCGGCAGGCGCTGGCGGATTACATACGCATCGTACAGGAAGAATCGGACAAGCGGGCCGGCAGACAGGCGGCAGACCCCCTGCTGGCGGCAACAGAAAAATACAAAGACAAGAAGGGTACTGGAGGAAAGCAGCATGGCTAAGAATTTGGAAGATATGACCCCCGCGGAGCTGAAGGCACAGGCGGATGCGCTCCTGGCCGCCGACGCACGCAAAAACTCCGCCGCAGAGAAGGAGGTCGGCAAGCCGGCTGCCAAGGGCGGAAAGAAACCCAGCCGGAAAAAGAGCGACGCGGCCCCCGAGGAGCCGATGCGCCTTCTGACGGATGAGGAGGCCAAGAAAGCCGGCATCCTCCGTCTGGATGACAAGCAGGTAGCGGCTCTCCCTGCCGCCAGCTGGCTCATCAGCAATGAAAAGCTGCGGGAACTGCTGGCCAAGGGCAAGAAGAAGGGCAAGCTGGAGTCCTCTGAGCTGATGGACGCCGTGGATGATCTGAATCTGGAGAGCGAGCAGATGGACCAGCTCTACGACTCTCTGGAGGCTCTCAACATCGACATCAGCGCCGACGAGGACCTGCTGCCGGACCTGCCGGAGGACGAGCCCGCCGCCGAGGAGATCGCCGACGTGGAGGAAGAGGAGCTGGTAGACCCCAACACGCTGGTCAACAGCTTCTCCATTGACGATCCCGTCCGCATGTACCTCAAGGAGATCGGCAAGGTGCCTCTGCTCTCCCCCGATGAGGAGATCGACCTGGCTCAGGCCATGTCCGACGGTGCCGAGGCCCGCCGCCAGCTGGACGACATCCAGCGCCGCCGGGACGATGGTGAGGAGATCACCGAAACACCGGAGCAGATCGCTGCCATCAAGTCCACGTACAGAAAGGGCGAGGCCGCCAAGCAGAAGCTGGCGGAGGCAAACCTGCGTCTCGTGGTCTCCATCGCCAAGCGGTATGTGGGCCGCGGCATGCTGTTCCTGGATCTGATCCAGGAGGGCAACCTGGGCCTCATCAAGGCCGTGGAGAAGTTCGACTACACCAAGGGCTACAAGTTCTCCACCTACGCCACCTGGTGGATCCGGCAGGCCATCACCCGGGCCATCGCCGACCAGGCCCGCACCATCC
>ERZ827037.1784-NODE-1784-length-21175-cov-6.101373_pt1 | contig 21175 bp, 24 predicted proteins | sample MGYA00519924_ERZ827037 | MGnify/ENA primary metagenome ERZ827037 (study PRJEB31778, sample SAMEA3449250) | human gut metagenome | biome: human gut; feature: human-associated habitat; material: faeces | place: United Kingdom | collected 2010/2012 ...
CCGGGTGGATTCGGGACTTTAACCCGTTAGAAACGTGCGCCGCTAGGCGCACACACACAAAAAAGCTCTCCCATACCTCAAATGTATGAGAAAGCTTTTCTTATTATTCCATCTTATCATCAGCCACAGAACCCCGAAAGCTCTGTCACTGAAATATTCATATCAACAGTCTCTTAGTAGTCCAGTTCTGCCTCTTCTACTACGACATGATCCAGATGCCAGATATCATCTACATATTCCTGGATTGTTCTGTCTGCTGAGAATTTACCACAGCATGCACTGTTCTTAAGAGCCATTCTTGCCCATTTATCTGTATCTTTGTAAGCTTCCATAGCGCGTGCCTGAGCATCTGCGTAAGAACGGAAGTCTTTTAAGATAAAGTACATATCTGCTCTTGAGCCACCCTGATTGTTCAGAAGGCTGTTGTAAAGATCACGGTACATCTCTTTATCTCCGTTAGAATATGTTCCGTCTACCAGCTGGTCTACAACTCTTCTGATCTCTGGATCATTGTTGTAGATATCGTATGGATTGTATCCACCGTTCTGCTCGTAGTTGATAACTTCGTCAGCACTCAGTCCGAAGATAAATGCATTGTCGATTCCAACTTCGTCTACGATCTCTACGTTCGCTCCGTCCATTGTTCCAAGAGTCGGTGCACCGTTCATCATGAACTTCATGTTACCTGTTCCGGAAGCTTCTTTGGAAGCTGTAGAAATCTGCTCACTGATGTCAGCTGCTGCGAAGATCAGCTCAGCGTTAGATACGCGGTAATCTTCGATGAAGACAACTTTCAGTTTTCCGTTGATGCTGCGGTCATTGTTGATCACATCAGCAACAGAGTTGATCAGTTTGATGATCTCTTTTGCACGGATGTATCCGGCAGATGCTTTTGCACCGAAGATGTATGTCTTAGGATAGAAGGACATTTCCGGATGCTCTTTGATCTGGTTGTACAGATACATTACATGCAGGATGTTAAGGAGCTGACGTTTGTACTCGTGCAGACGTTTTACCTGTACATCGAAGATAGATCTTGGATCTACTTCTACTCCGTTATGCTCTTTGATGTAAGCTGCAAGACGCTCTTTGTTCTTGAACTTGATTGTCATGAATTCTTTCAGAGCTTCTTCATCATCCAGCCATTTCTTCAGTCCGTCCATCTTAGACAGGTCTGTGATCCATTCTTTTGTTCCGAGTTTTTCTGTTACCCAGTCAGCAAGCAGTGGGTTCGCATGCATGAGGAAACGTCTCTGTGTGATACCATTTGTTTTATTATTGAACTTCTCTGGCATCATCTGATAGAAGTCTTTTAACTCCTGATTCTTCAGGATCTCTGTATGCAGTTTTGCAACACCGTTAACAGAATAACCTGCAACGATTGCAAGATGTGCCATCTTAACCTGGCCATCCATCAGGATTGCCATCTTTCTTACTTTCTCTTCATTACCAGGATACTGTGCTCTTACCTGCTCGATGAAACGGCGGTCAATCTCCTGGATGATCTGGTAGATACGTGGAAGCAGTTTAGAGAACAGGTCGATTGGCCATTTCTCCAGTGCTTCTGCCATGATGGTATGGTTGGTGTATGCACAGCATTTTGTTGTGATATCCCATGCTTCATTCCATCCAAGGTCTTCCTCATCAAGAAGGATACGCATAAGCTCTGCTACTGCTACTGTAGGATGTGTATCATTCATCTGGAATGTTACCTTCTCAGGAAGTTTGCTGATATCGCCATGTTTCTTTTTGAACTTCGCAACTGCTGCCTGGATACTTGCGGATACGAAGAAATACTGCTGTTTCAGTCTCAGCTCTTTTCCTGCGTAGTGGTTATCATTTGGATAAAGAACTTCTACGATGTTCTTTGCAAGGTTCTCCTGCTCAACAGCTTTGTGATAATCTCCACGGTCAAATGAATCTAACTGGAAGTTTACGATTGCTTCTGCATCCCAGATACGGAGTGTATTAACGATGTGGTTACCATAACCAACGATTGGATAATCGTAAGGGATAGCCATTACGGATTCATAGTTCTCCTGAACGAAATGAGTCTTACCATTCTCATCGTATTCTACACGGATATTTCCACCAAAACGTACTTCTTTTGCATATTCAGGTCTGCGAAGCTCGAACGGGTTACCGTCTTTTAACCAGTTATCCGGTGCCTCTACCTGATAGCCGTCTCTGATCTTCTGCTTGAACATACCATAACGGTAACGGATACCGCATCCATAAGATGCATATCCCAGTGTTGCAAGAGAATCCAGGAAACAAGCTGCCAGACGTCCAAGTCCACCGTTACCAAGTGCCGGATCCGGCTCCTGGTCCTCGATCACGTTGAGATCAATTCCCATCTCTTCCAGAGTTTCTTTTACTTCTTTATATGCTGTCATGTTGATCAGGTTGTTTCCAAGAGCTCTTCCGAGCAGGAATTCCATGGACATGTAATATACGGTCTTCGGATCGTCTTTCTCATACTGCTTCTGTGTTGCAAGCCAGTCATCAATGATAGCTTCTTTTACAGCATAAGAAACTGCCTGGAACAACTGCTGAGGAGTTGCTTCTTCTACTTCCTTACGGAACAATGTCTTTACATTGTTCCGTACATCTCTTTTAAATACGTCTTTTTCAAATCTTGGATTATACATTTTCTACTTCCCTTCTGATAAAACTTGGGCTTTGATTATCTTTTTTCTACACCGATTGTTACTGCCTCACCGTTGATCTTCCACTCTTTGGTATATCCTGCAGGAGCGGCTTTTGTAACTTCCAGTGCAAGTGTCTCGTCTGCGATAGTAGATGCATTATCTGCAAATACTTTTTCTGCTTTTTCTGTACCTTCGTAAGTTACTGCAATCTTATCCATAACTTCGAATCCTGCTTCCTTACGCATGGTCTGTACTTTACTGATGATCTCACGTACGAATCCTTCTTCCAGAAGTTCTTCTGAAAGGTTTGTATCCATAACAACTGTGATTCCGTTATCATTTTCAGATACATATCCTGGCATCTGTGCAGATTCAATCAACAGATCTTCACGGAACAGAGTTACTTCCTGTCCATTGATATCAAGCTTCAGGGCATCTGTAGCATTTAACTCATCCATTGCTGCATTTCCTTCGAGGTTGTCGAGCGCTGCTTTAATACCTCCTAACATTTTACCATATTTTGGACCAACTGTCTTTAACTGAGGTTTAAAAGTATATGAAGTAAAGTCACGTACATCTTGTGTAAATGTTACATTCTTTACATTTAATTCATCTTTTACGATGTCTTTGTAAAATTCTGGAACTTCAAAATCAGCTTTTACATACATCTGTCCGATCGGCTGACGGTTCTTGATGTTAGCAGTATTTCTGCATGCACGTCCCATAACAACCATCTTCAGAACGTTGTCCATGTTAGCTTCCAGTTCTGTATCGATATGTGCTTCATTTACAACCGGGAAGTCACACAGGTGGATACTTTCCGGAGCGCTTTCATCAACGCTTCTTACCAGGTTCTGGTAAATCTCTTCTGTCATGAACGGGATCATCGGAGCTGCTGTCTTGCAGATCTCAACCAGTGCTGTGTACAGAGTCATGTAAGCATTGATCTTATCCTGCTCCATTCCCTTAGCCCAGAAACGTTCACGGCTGCGTCTTACATACCAGTTACTCATGTCATCTACGAAGCTCTGAAGTGCCTTTGCTGCTTCCGGAATCTTATAGTTAGATAAGTCATAGTCTACTGCCTTGATTGCTGAATTGAGCTTAGACAGAAGCCATTTATCCATAACAGACAGTTTGTCATATTCCAGTGTGTATTTTGTTGCATCGAAATCATCGATATTTGCATACAGTACGAAGAACGCATAAGTGTTCCACAGTGTTCCCATGAACTTTCTCTGTCCTTCTACAACAGCTTTTCCGTGGAAACGGTTTGGAAGCCATGGTGCACTGTTAACATAGAAGTACCAGCGGATCGCATCTGCTCCGTATTTTTCCAGTGCATCGAATGGATCAACTGCATTTCCTTTTGATTTGCTCATCTTCTGACCATTTTCATCCTGCACGTGTCCAAGTACGATAACGTTCTTGTATGGTGCTTTGTTGAAGATCAATGTTGAGATTGCAAGCAGTGAGTAGAACCATCCACGGGTCTGGTCAACAGCCTCGGAAATGAAATCTGCAGGGAACTGCTTTTCAAATAATTCTTTATTCTCAAATGGATAGTGATGCTGTGCAAATGGCATAGATCCACTGTCGAACCAGCAGTCGATAACTTCCGGTACTCTGTGCATCTGTTTTCCACAGCATGGGCACTTGATCGTTACTTCGTCGATATATGGACGGTGAAGTTCGATCTCATCCGGACAGTTGTCAGACATTTCTTTCAGCTCTTCAATGCTTCCGATTGAATGCTGGTGTCCGCACTCACACTCCCAGATATTCAGTGGAGTTCCCCAGTAACGGTTACGGCTGATACCCCAGTCCTGAACGTTCTCAAGCCAGTCGCCGAAACGTCCTTTACCGATGCTTTCCGGAATCCAGTTGATTGTGTTGTTGTTAGCGATCAGATCATCTTTTACTTCTGTCATCTTGATGAACCATGATTCACGAGCGTAGTAAATAAGTGGTGTATCACATCTCCAGCAGTGTGGATAGCTATGCTCGAACTTCGGTGCATCGTAGAGAAGTCCACGCCCGTCGAGGTCTTTTAATACTTCCGGGTCAGCCTTCTTAACGAATAATCCGGCAAATGGAGTTGTCTCTCCCATGTTACCTTTTTCATCTACTAACTGTACGAATGGCATATCATACTTACGTCCAACCTTGGCATCATCTTCACCAAATGCAGGAGCGATATGAACAACACCAGTACCATCTGTCAGTGTTACATAAGCATCGCATGTAACGAAGAATGCTTTCTTATTCTGCTTAGAAGCGCAGTCATAAGCACACTGGTATAATGGCTCATACTCTTTGTATTCGAGATCTTTACCCTTGTATGTCTCAAGAATCTCGTATGCTTTCTGTCCTTCTTCTGCAAGTTTTCCAAGTACTGTATCAAGAAGTGCAACTGCCATATAGTAAGTATATCCGTCAGCAGCTTTTACTTTTGCATAATCTTCTTCTGGGTTTACGCAGAGTGCGATATTAGATGGCAGTGTCCATGGTGTAGTTGTCCATGCGAGGAAATATGCATCTTCTCCCACTACTTTAAATCGAACGATTGCAGAGCGTTCTTTTACATCCTTATACCCTTGAGCAACTTCCTGTGCGGAAAGCGGAGTTCCACAACGAGGGCAGTATGGCACAATCTTGAATCCTTTATAAAGGAGCTTCTTGTCCCAGATTCTCTTAAGTGCCCACCACTCAGACTCGATGAAGTTGTTGTCATATGTTACATATGGGTCATCCATATCAGCCCAGAAACCTACAGTATTAGAGAAATCTTCCCACATACCTTTGTATTTCCATACGCTTTCTTTACATTTTTTAATGAATGGTTCCATACCGTATTTTTCGATCTGGTCTTTTCCGTCCAGTCCGAGAAGTTTTTCAACTTCGAGCTCTACAGGAAGTCCGTGTGTATCCCATCCGGCCTTTCTTGGAACTTCGTATCCTTTCATTGTGCGGTATCTTGGAATCATATCCTTGATAACACGTGTCAGAACGTGTCCGATATGCGGTTTTCCGTTAGCTGTCGGAGGGCCGTCGTAGAACATATAGATCTCGTTGCCTTCACGGTCACGCATACTTTTTCTGAAGATGTCATTATCTTCCCAGAACTTTTCAGTCTGTTTTTCTCTGTCTACAAAATTAAGATCCGTAGAAACTTTCTTATACATATTAACCTCCTTGGGGACGGAGGATTTTTAAAAAAACTCCGTCCCAAATTAAAAATGTCCTGTCCCTTTTTCAAAATGCCCTGTCCCCGGATGGATTCTTCCCCCGGACTTCTATACATCATATTAAATCCCGGAACAAAAAAAGCTCCCGCCCTGTATAGGACGAAAGCTGAACTTACGTTTATAACCACCTAACATACCATCATATGTCTTCCCTGTAACGGAGGAATGCCGTCAGTTTTTACTTGGCAATCAAGCTTTTGTTCACAGTCTCAAAACCTTTCAAAATCTGCAACTCAGAAGTGATATTCAGATATATCTTACTTGTACCGGACTTCCACCATCCCCGGCTCGCTATTGCGTTCTGTTATATCTTACTGTCTTCGTCAGCGTTTTTCACATTCCTTATTATATGCAACAACTGCAAAATCCGTCAAGGGGTTTTACCTTTTTTAATAGGATTTATTTGCGTCTGCGAAGCAATGATATGATAAAAGCCAGGATCAGAACAACTAACAGCACTTCCTCTGCGGCAATGATTCTTCTGACCTTCAATGGTTTTTCATAATATTTCTTCTGATATAGCTTCCATGCTTTCTGAATCTTGCTCTCGATCTGCTTTATAAAATGTTTTCCACCAGAGCTCTTATTATTCTCAGAGTTATCCACATTAGCACTTTTAGAATCCCCGGACTTTTCCTCATCCGACAGTTTCTTAAGATATGACTTTGTAAATACTGCCGTTGCACTTCCTACTTCGTGTCCGTCATAGGTATACTTAATCGTACCTTCTCCACTCTTCTGATCCACATCTGTGACTTCATGCTTCACATCCGAGAATTCCACGCCGTTTGGCAACAGCACATATCCGTCATCCTGTACCTGATATTCATTACCGGACAGGTTTTCTTTTTCCAATGTCTGTGCTTCCTTAGATTCACCCGCACTTATGAATTCTTTGACGCCTTCCGGCTTCTTCTGCTCTGCAACATTCACCTTCTGGAAGTTGTTAAATGCATACTCGAACAGTTCTCTTGTATCTGTATAAATGTGTACCCCATGTGTTCTTAATACTACACATACCAGTTTCATATTGCCATTATCAGCCATCGTGATCAATGTGGATAATGCATTGGATGTATATCCGGTCTTTCCTGCTACGGCATATTCATAATAATTCTTATTCACATCGATCAGCATCTTATGATGCTGGGCAAATACATGCTCTTCCGTCGTCGCGGTTGCCGGAATCGTATAACTCTGGTTCTGGCAGATCTTTGTAAATTCCGGGTATCTCCACACTTCACGTCCGATCAGCGCCATATCTCTTGCACAGGTATAATGATTGTCATCATGCAATCCATTGGCATTCACAAAATTAGAATTATTGCCTCCAAGCTTTTTACATTCCTCATTCATCTGTTCGATGAACCAGTTGTAATCATGTCCGGCATTCGTTCCGACATTTTCTGCTACAGCATATGCTGCTTCATTTGCCGATGCCAGAAGTGTTGCATACAGTGCCTGCTCCAGTGAAATGACATTTCCCTCTTTTAATCCGACAGACGAATCTCCCGGCTGCATAAAAGAAATACAGTCGTTACTGAAGGTTACATTATCCGTCAGCTTTCCATATTTAAAAGCAACCAGTGATGTCAGCACTTTTGTGATACTTGCCGGATATTCATGTTCGTCGATATTCTTTGCATACAGAATACTTCCCGTTCCTGCATCCATCACGATTGCTGCTTCTCCATAAGTTCCAGGTCCCTGCGGCCAGTTCTCCCAGCCATTCGACTGGACTTCCATATTGTATACGTTCTGTTCTTCCTGCTGCGCCTGCTGTTCCGGTGTCAGTGCCTGCTGCGTTGCTGCGTCAGTTGCCGCCGCAGTATTATCTGTCGTTGGTTCCGCATAGGTAACCGTCTGCGACATTCCCGCCGACACACCTACGATCACTGCCATAAGCATGGCAGATATGCGTTTTTTTCCCCACATGTGTATTATCCTCCATTTTCTTCTCTATATTATAAGCCTTCTTGTCTATTATCTCAAGTCTGTAATCAATGCCGCCCGATATACCTAAACGTTACTGTATCATACGGAATTTTCAGTTCAGAAAATTCCGTATGATACAATAACACCTGCGCAACAAAAAATACCGGCAATTTTACAATCACCGGTATTTTTTACATTTTACATTTCACATAATAAATAATAAGATTGCCTGTCCAGTTTTACTGATCCAGCTTTTCAATCTCTTTAATTGTCGCTTCATACACTTCCGTAACTTTTGCCATCGCTTCCGGAATTCCTGGCTGTGTACCGGTTCTGTCTCTTAAAAGCTCTGTCAGATCACAGCTCACCTCATACAGGCGGTCGAACGAAAGGTTCTGGCATACACCCTTTAATGTATGCGCACCACGAAATGCATCTTCATAATTCTTTGCTTCAAGTGACTCTTTTAACTGTGGGTAACTCTTATCCGCAAGAAACTTCAGTGTGAATCTCTGAATTAAGGCTTCGCTGCGGACTCTTTTTAATACGTCATCGTAATTACCGCCAATGGCTTCATAACATTCCTGTATTGTCATATTCTTTTTCTCCTACTCTCTAATCTTCATATGCCCCATGAAATGCCGTTCTGCCATACCATTTTCCAAATATGTATTGCAAGACTTCACACATTTTCCCGGTCATCTTATGTTCTAAAGCTCATTATAGCATACGCTAACAGATTTTTTAAATAGAATTTTTCGATCAGGAATTTATAACCTTCCAGTCCCTTCGGGCTGTCGATACCGTCCCCCCGCCTTCCTTTTCCAGTCAGGCTTTCCGGCATCTTCACTTTATCCTATTACGACAAACACTTCCTACACTGGCATTATCCACACAGGTTCAAGGGTCTAAGTTACGATCTTACTCTCAGCTTCTTTCATAAACTCCCCTGGTTTTTATTAAACTGTTCTTAGTATAACGCAAGCATTTTAAAAATTACAAGATTCGTTGCATTCTACAACTTATTCACATCACCGTTCAGCGTATCCGTAATTGTCTGGATACTTACAGGCTTCGGTATATACCCGTTCATTCCCGCATCGCGGCAGTTCTTCCGGTCACTGGCAAATGTATTGGCCGTCATCGCAAAGATCGGTATTACTTTTGCATCCTTTCTTTCAAGCTCTCTTATTTTTTTCGTTGCCGTCAATCCGTCCATCACCGGCATCATGACATCCATCAAAATAACGTCAAAATATCCTTCCTCCGATATCTTAAATATCTCGACCGCAATCTCCCCGTTCTGCGCTTTTGTTACTTCCATGCCTGCCTTTTCAAGAAGAAATTCCGCAATCTCCATATTCAGATCATTGTCCTCTACCAGAAGGACTTTCTTGCCGGCCAGTTCTGTTCCTGTGACCTCTTCTTTCCGTTCTTCTTCCTCATATGATACATGAAGATCAAACGGTATCGTAATCGTAAATGTTGTCCCAACATTTACCACACTTTTTACTTCGATCTTACCATTCATCATCTCTGTCAGCTGTTTTGCAATGGCAAGTCCAAGCCCGGTTCCCATATATGCCGTTCTCGCACTTTGTTCTTCCTGCGCAAATGGTTCAAACGCATGCTTGATGAATTCTTCGCTCATACCGCGTCCCGTATCCGTACACCGAAAGCAATAAACGGCCTGCCTTTCTTCACCTTTCAGTTCCTCGCAGGACAGCCGTATCTCTCCGCCTTCCCGGTTGTACTTCACCGCATTTCCTGCAATATTCTGCAAGATCTGTTTTAAATGCACCGGACTTCCGATTACATGCCGGTGGACTACGGTACTGTGATTAAAGTTCACTGTCAGCCCCTTCATCTGCGCACTCATTTTTGTAATACTGTTCGTCTCTTCCAGTACTTTAAGAATATCAAACGGTTCATGCTCAAGCTCGATCGCACCGGATTCCAGCTTGTTCATATCCAGGACACTGTTCACAATCTCCATAAGGAATCCCGTTGCCTCTCTTACTTTTTCCCGGCACTCTTTTTGCTTGTCTTTATCATCTGCATAATGCTCTGCAATCTCGATCATACCCTGAATCCCATTGATCGGTGTCCGGATATCATGACTCATTCTCCTCAGAAAATCAGTCTTTGCGATATTCGCTCTCCTTGCTTCGTCTGCAGTCTCAAGAAGTTTCTGCCTGTACTCAATCTCCAGCTGTTTCTGCTTATCGATCTTGCGCACAACATATAATACATTCGTGACTACACCGTTCTTATCCCTCTTCTTTACAATGAACCGCCCCAGATGCCACGATCCGTTCGCAGCCCTGTATTCTGCCGCAATGCTTTCCGTATCCTTAAGGCGCAGTGCCAGTGTAGACGTATCCAGGAATTCCCTCATAAGTTCCTGATGTTCCTCATCCACGATCGTTTCTCTTACATTTTTAAATACATCTGCGATTGTCCCTCTTTTTCCCGTCAGCCGGTGCATCTCCTGTCCGGAAGACACCTCATCGTACGTTCCCCGCACCAGATCCATACGGTAGATCAGCCAGTAGATTTTACTGATTGATCCTACGATCTCACTGTTTAGCGTAGCCTCTGCCAGTGCATTTTCAAGCTTTATTTTCTGTCTTTCCTGCTCTTCCATCATAAGAAGATTCTCTTGTAAACCGCCGATGTGACCCCCCACTGCTTTTAAAAGCCGCAGCGAAAATGCCGTCTTACTCTGCTCCGGATTGTCGAATCCAATATAGCCATTTAACTTCTTATTCGAAAGGATCGGGATCACAATCAGTGAATGAATATCCTGTCCGTCAAATAATTCAAACTCTTCCGGTGTCTGCCTGCGCTCTTCTTCCCAGTCCGCAGATACGATTGCTTCTCCTGCCTGCAGCCTCGGTGCCCAGTTTGGCATATCTTCGATCCGCACATTCTGCATCCTGTCTATTGTCGGTTCAACTTTCTCAGCACACCACTCATGCGTCATCTTCATAACGCTTCTGTCTTCCTCTGTCCGTGTAAACATGTAGGATCTGTCTGACAACGAATACTTTCCAAGGAAAGCCAGAAGCTTTGGCATCGCTTCATTCAACTCCTCCTTACTGGAAATGTTATCCAGTATTGAGATGTTGTCTAATACATCATCAACCGCATCCTGAACAATCTGCATTTGTCTATATTCTTCTGTCTGTTGTTGTCTTTTTCTTCGTATTGATAATCTCATGTGCACCTCCAAGAACTGGAATTACGCTCCTCTGATATCCATGCAAAAACCTTTATATCATACAGAAAACCTGCCACCGGCAATTTTTCTTCCGAACGCATACCGATAAAAAAAGCAGGCCATGCTATAGACATACCTCCTACATCCACCGCCACCAGCGGTTTCCTTCGGATACTTGACGACTATAACATTTCCTGCTATTTATTATTGCAACTGGTTACCATTTTACAGGTCCTATAGCTTTGCGTCACAACCTTTCGGATGCTTTGCCGTAAATATATTCCTTTTCCTGCCTTTTATTATAACGTTATCTTAAAATTCATGTCAAGAACGAGCGTTAATAAAGTCAGCATAAAGTCAGTTAACTCAAATTGGCAAAATCCACATCCATTACCCCATCATACGGAATTTTCAATTCAGAAAATTCCTACCAGTGAGCAATAATCATTTATCTTCCTGGTTTTGCATCCAGTTCGCTGGTTGCATCATATAAGGAATCAGTCAGAGCCACCGGACTCATCAGTACCCTTCCGGTTCCTCTGTATACATTAACCAGGCCTTCCCCGCTGACCGCTGAACCAACCAGCGTCTTCGTTGTTCTCTCTACCGTAAATTCAAGATTCGAAGACCAGCATACAGCCATACTTCCATCAATCTTTAACTCATCATTTTCAAGTTCGATCTCGATCAATTCTTCTTCCGGCACATTACTTTCCAGCGCCACGATACCATTACCACGGAGACTTAAGTTGAACAATCCTTCTCCACCTAATACCGCAGACGATACGTTCTTTCTGGCTACGACTTTACTTTTTACGTTCCCGTCACATGCAAGGAACATGCCATCTTCGATCGTCATTCCTTCTGCTCCCCACTTAGATACATCTTCCAGAATAATATACTTATATGTAGGCTCCAGCACCAGTATTCCGGCTCCAACGTATTCCGGCTTTACTGCCGCTTCCTTTGTCACTGCACCTTTGATTGCTTTGCCGAACAGATCGCCGATACCTTTTACTCCTGTCGTAGCTCTTACATCTCCGCCCATCCACTGCATTGCACCTGCCTGGATCACTGCAGAATGCTCTTTATTGATATCGATTACTACCTGTCTTCTTCTTACATTCATCTTACTCATGAAGAATTCATCCGTTGCATTAAACGGCGATACGCTGGCATCTTTTTCGTACTCAAGTACGTGGAAATTATCCTTTGTACTGATATATTTTCTGTTTTCATTCTGCATATTCACGATTCTCATTGTGGTTTCCTCCTTGTTATTTACTTTTGAAATTCTACAATAACCTTGCGGCCATCTGCTACATTTTCAAACATCCCCTTCATGACCTTCTTTGCATTTTCATCTGCATTTTCAAGAAATCCGTATTCATCGGATTCTGCTCTTTTTTTTGCTTTTTTCTCGGCCTCTCCGACAATCTCCAGCATCTGTTCCTTATCAATACTCATAATTGCAAAATTCGTATCATAGATCTTCAGGTCACTGGATTTGATCTTGATAGAATCCTCATTGATCGTACAATGTGGAATCGTAATTTTTATCTGATCATCGGTCTCTTTTATCTGGGCTTCTTTCACATCAAGCCCTGCGGTCACAGTTGTCTTATACTGTACCAGGATCTTATTCTTGTTGATCAGCGGAATGTTTCCCTTCGTGCTTTTGAATACATCCGAGATGATCATCTTCTGTGTTGTCAGCTCCGCCGCATCTTCAAGCGTCGTCTCCAGCGGGATACTTTCCTCTTTTGGAGTTGTAATATACTTATACGCTGATATGGAACCAATGCTGATAACCAATGCAAGAATAACCGCAAGTATTACTTTTAGCTTTGTCTTCACAAACATCCCCCTTTTCTTTTGTAGTTCGTTTTATTGTCATCTTACTGTTAAGTACTCTTTTATATCCGTTTTTCCTTACCTTCTATGTGGCTTTTCCTGATTAATAATTCCTGCTTAACAATGATACGATACCTACAATAATCAGAATCGGGAACGCCAGATGGATCAGTCCGCCAACTACCATTCCTACTAAGATCAGAGGGAAGAATATCACCGTCAGAAGTAACTTCGATAATCCCCACGTGGCTTTTAATCCAAACACAAGCAGTTTACCAAATATTCCAAACATACAGATCATAAATAATAACGTTAACATAATCTTCGTCTCCTATTCTCTACACTTATACTGTTATTCTTTCTGTATAGTCTGAATCTACTATACTTAGTTTCAAGCTATAAATATACAACAAATTTATTGAAATAATATGACATAATTCTCAATTTTCGAGAAATTTAATAAAATAGCGAGGCAGCCAACACTGTCTCGCTATTTTATCTATATAAATCCATATTAATCCATTTCCCGGATTATTTTTCTAAGAGGATAGATAAATGTCGGAGATGCCGATAATTCATCTCGACTTTCCTGTATATCGTTCCATTTCCGACTCCCCCTTACAGGTTCTCCCTGAAGAATGTTACCATTGCTGCATAAGCTTCCTCTTCATCTGGACCCTCTACAGTAATGGTAACTTCTGCACCTTTTTTTACTCCAAGTCCCATGATCATCATAAGCTGTGTTGCGGAAACAGTTTTTCCTTCTTTTGTCAGGGTAATCTTACTCTGATATTTTTTTGCCTCTTTTACAAAAAGTCCCGCTGGTCTTGCATGCAGTCCTAATTCGTCATTGATTGTATAATTAAAAGATTTCATAATCTGTGATTCCTCCTGGTCTTATTCGTCTTATTTTTGTCCGTAATATGAATTCGCACCATGTTTTCTAAAGTAAGTTCAATGTAATCATATCCTGCATCTTTCGCTGCCTGAAGTTTTTCCCTCCAGGTCAGATCCGATGGCATGGATTTTTCATACAATCCTAACGAATATGCCTTCATGCTGTCTTCCTCCTGTTTTACAGCATTCAGCACAATTCAAAATCCTATACTCTTATTTCCAGAAATCGCTTTTTCTTACTATATGTATCTGTACTCCACATGCCCGGAGTTTTTCCAGTTCCTCTTCCGAAGCCAGTTCATCCGTGATCAGATGTTGTACCTTCTCTATTCCACAGCTTGTAAAACTACTATTCTTTCCAATCTTGGTATGATCAGCCAGAATATATACTTCCTGAGCCGCATGATCAATCATCCGCTGATTAATATTCACTTCATTGATAATCTCTGTAGTCATCCCTGTTTTTGCACTGATACCGGAACATCCCACAAAAGTCTTTCTTGCGAAAATATTCTGCAGATTCCTTACTGCAAAATCTCCTACCATAGCCTCTTTCGGATATCTAAGTTCCCCTCCGGTAAGAATAATATTTACACCACTGGCTTTATCATGATTAATGGCTTTTCCATTATTCGTAATAACTGTCACATTCTCAGCGTGTACATATTTGATCAGTTCCAGTGCATTTCTACTGGTATTGATAAAAATAGTGTCTCCCGACTCAACAAGTGTTGCCGCATAACGGGCAATCAGATCGCGGTACAGTGTTACTTCGTCCATCTGTGCTTCTTTTTTATCTGTCACAGCTGCTCCACCGTAAAATCTTTTGATCTTACGTTCCTCTTCTAACACTCTCAGATCACGTCGGATCGTTACTACCGATACTCCCAAAAGCTCTGCCAATTCATCCGCCTTTATCTCCGGATTTTTGGTAAGTATATCAAAAATCTGTTGCCGTCTGCTGTCTACATATGCCTTTTCTCTTTTCATAATTTATAACCTCATTTTTCTGTTTTTTTAGTTCATTTTTAGAGTTCCGCTCCTTTATCATTATTCCATCTTTTATGAACTTTGTCATTATTTTTTTGATTATTTGTCGTAAAAAAGGTTGAAAAAATAAGCCCAGGCATTTTAAGCGATTTTTCCAAATACAGAAGGACCTGCCTCCTGCAACTTCTTCTGCATATTTTTTACAAAACTGGTGCTCCGCTCCTTTGCGGAGCACCCCGGATTTTGTTATTATGCTGAAACAATCATAATTAATCAATAATGCCGTGTTCTCTCATTTTCTGCTCAATTTCCTGTGCAGACATAATATTTCTCAGTCCAATTACCTGCGTTCCTTTTTTCTCTGCATCTTTGAACATATTTGCAAAGTTCTGTGCACAGAATACTACATCATACTGAGCAGCTGCCGTTTTTCCTTCTGATAATGCACAGTGATGTACATACCATATTCTCATTGAAGATAGACATGAATCCCTGAAGTTCAACATCATCAATCTTCTTTACCGTCTTTTTTCTTTCCAAAAAGTTTCTCTGCCAGCCAGTAGTTAAATGCAATACCAAACATCTGCTGATGAGCCAGTGTAAATCCGGCTCCATCTGTAACTTCCTGACATGGTTTGATCAAAATATTCGCACCAACTGCCCAGTATGCACCAAGGATAACTGCCATCACTATGATCAGTGCCACATTATGCGTAAGCAGTCCTGGTAATGCAAACATGATCAGCCAGTAAGCAGTTGCTGCCTGCTGTACCTGCACATGACCGGTTGTAAACAGCGCACGCAATTTCGTAAACTTACTAAAACGAACCAGTAAAATGTTAACGATAAATGCGATAAGAAGAAGGATCATCGCATCACCAAATCCTTTACCAAATACTTCTTCCACACCCGCTGTTACTGCATTCTGCCCAAAATACGGATCAATAACCATTGCGTCTATCTTAAATACATCTTTCAACCCTACTAATACAGGACGGAAGTTACTTACCAGTCCGGATGAACCAACCGTCAGAATCAGATATCCAACGATCGCTTTGATCACACCGGCCAGTACATCGTACCAAGGTTTCTTTAATAAGATATAACCGATCATAACAATCAAACCGATCATGAATGCTGGCTGTTCCAAAATATTTGTCGCAAAATACGACCATACATTCATTAAAATATTCATTTTTCTTTCCTCTTAATTTTCTTACAGATATTTTTCCTGAAGCTTCAGAAGGTCTTCAGGTCCTTTTACTTTTTTGAGATCTTCAATCAGTTCCTCGTTAGACAACATCTCTGCCAGTCTTGACATGTTATCCAGATGCTGTTCCGGATTACAGGATACAAGTGTAAAAAATAATGTTGCATCCTTATAATTTGCTTCCACTGTACCATCTGCTTCCAGTGATTCACAACTCATACGGATGGCATCTTTCCAGTCCTTTGCACTCTCTGCAAATTTATAATGCTTACTCTCAACAAATTCTTTTAACATGGTCTTCTCCTATTTATTCGTCTTCTCTTACAGGCATGAGCGGAACGGAATGTTCTGCGGAGCCTCGAAGCAATCCTCAAATCCTCTTCTGTGATGATAGTAAATCTTATCTTTGTCTGCCGGATAAGTATATTTTCCACCTACCTGCCAGAAGAATGGATGGAATTTATATTCGTTACGGTCCTTTTTGAAGTCATACAGAACTTTGATCTCATCACAGTCTGCCTGGAAGTTTGTCCATACATCCCAGCCACCACATAGCTACATTTCTAGGAGCAACTACTTCATTTTCAATATCCTCTACTAACCATGTTCCCCACTCAGGAAATGTACTGTTGATCCAGCTTTCTCTTGTCATTTCACTAATTTTGCTCATTTAAATCCTCCTCTAAATAATTCATATAATTTTATTTTCGCGATTTATTTGTTTCTTTATATGTGTTATAACGCCTTTTATGAATCATATCAAGGATTTTATATGACTGTTTATCATTTATATGACTACTCTGTTATTTTCGTACATAATGCATAATTTCAGATTATCTTTTTTGTGCATTTTCACCTCTATTTTGTACTCACAAAAAAAGAATTCAAAATATCTGCTTTTGCAGGCAATCTTGAATTCTCTCTTTTTTCTTTTCTTTTCAGCTTTCAAGGTTCATATAATTATGATTTTTAATCAAAATAATCCATATTTATATCATCAAACGATCGTATTTTCAAATAATCTATTTTAGCATCCAAACTTTGCTCCTGCGTATACAGGATTCCATTTAGTCTGTTATTACAGGCGCCTTCAACATCTTTTGTAAGGCTGTCCCCGATAAATGCACATTCATAAGCCTTAACATCTGCCTTCTGCACACAAAGTTCAAAAAAGTGAGGATGCGGTTTTTCTACACCAGCTTCCTCGCTGGTAACAATAAAGTCTACATAGGGTGCTACTCCTAACGCTTCCAGTTTTTTGTACTGAATATAAGCTGTCATATCCGTTCCAATTCCGATGCGTATACCTCGCTTTTTTAATTCCTTTATAAAATCAACAGCTCCCTTAGATGGACGGGCTCTTTGGATCAATGTATCCCAATATGTATGATGCTTTAGCATTCAAAAAAATATACTCGTAAAGAAGCAACTCACGAGTTGCTTTCTTACGAGTATAACATTCATTGCATTTCACATTACCAATGACTTTTTTCTCTTTTACATTTCCACCTTTTCAAACCGGTACTTCTGCTTCACATCCGGATACTTCACCCTGTCCACTTCACTCATGAACATATCATACGGTCTGGCACAGATTTTAAATGGTGCATACATTGCCTGATAGACTACCAGCCTCTCTCCCGTCTCTGTATGCTCCGCAAAGGCCAGAACTTTATAAATGTATTGAGATGTACCCTCTTCTACCCATTCGCGCTTAAAATGGCGTACAATGTCTCCTACGTGTATGTCACGTTCGACGGTCACTGTGTCATTTACATTTTTCTCTTCTGTATCCTGCTTTGCAGGTTCTTCATCTTCTTTTGTAACCGTATCCGGCATCTCTTCCTGTTTTGTTTTCTCCACATCTAATTCCACATACTCATCCTTATCAAGCGATACCGGAATGCCTGTCTTCCCTGTAATATGCACTCCGCCGTACCAGGTACCTGTCGTTTCAAAGATGTCATCAATATCATATTCCTGTGTGTATTCGTCATTCTTTTTTATAATCTTAATCTTAGCCATATGATTCTCCTGTTCTTCCTTAATTTATGCTTTCCACTACTGTATTTCAAATACAGCAATCCGCTCCCTTGGATCTTCTCCCGGGAACAGATCCATACACGTAATCTCATCTGTAAACATCAGCGCTTCCACCGTCATCAGATACGAAATATATTCGTCTGACGGATAGTAAAAGAACATCTGGATCTGCCTTGGTTTCACGTAATACGATTTCAGGATTCTTGCCATCACTTTTCGAAGTATCTCCACTGAAAATGGATTAAAAAAGTAAATTCTGTCTACACTCTCCGGTATCTCAAACAGCTCTGCGTTCGCAAGCTTTATATCGACTCTCGCTGATGATACTGCATCTTTTTTATTTTCTACAGCCTTCTCGTATATTCTTTCATCATATTCGATTCCGATGGATCTGCATCTCGTCTGATAAGAGAGAAACATATCTACCCGTCCTTTTCCACAGCCATAATCCAGTAATATATTTCCTTTCCGGATATATCCTGAATTCGCAAGCCGCTCCAGTACAGAGTATGGTGTTGGCTCATATGGATAGCGGTACTGGTCTGCATGTGTGTCGTCTCTTCCCATTGTGTGGATATGCAGAAGCTTATCCCATCTTGATTCATTTTTATCTTCTTTCATCTTGTTACTCTATACTCTTTCGTTACTTTTGCTATTTACAGCTTTCTTTGCTCTTTTGCTGCTTTTTGCTATTTACATTTTTTATTATTTTACTACCTGTATTTGATTCTACTCTGCAATATTTTCTTCCTTTATTCGTTTCAAAATAAGCTTCTCAAATGATTCTTTAAAGCGCTTATCATCTTCTTCCGTCCTTTTTGCCGGACCTTTTAAGTGATGTTTCTTCTTTGTGTTTCTTGCCTTCTTTGCCAGATGACGCTCCATCAGCATCCGGTCAATATTTTCATTCGTATACCATTTACCGTTTTGATGGATTCCGCAGGCTCCTTTTCCCAGAATCATAGCCGCAACGCCGTAATCCTGCGTCACAACAATATCCCCTTTCCGGCACAGGCTCACCAGTTTGAAGTCTACTGCATCTGCCCCGGCACCAACAGTAATCACTTCACTGTAATCCGAGTGCAGGACATGGTTCGTATCGCACAGAAGTGTTACCGGAAGTTTATATTCTTTTGCAAGCTGTTCTACGATACCTACTACAGGGCAGGCATCTGCATCTACATATATTTTCATATTCTCTTAATCAGCCTCGTACTTCCTTTTTATTTTTATAACTCATTTTCACAAGCTTTTTTCGATGAATCTCTTTAAGTTTACCATTTTCTTACTTGCTTTGATATACTCAAAAGCCACTAAGTTTTCACTTAATGGCCTTTTCGTATATCACATAATTTTCTTTATTCTGCTGTCTCTTCCGTCTCCAAAGCTTTCTTAGCCTTGCTCTTTCCGCCTATCATCTTGTGACCGGAATACACCGCCATAATCATACAAACCAGCGCACCAAAAGCAAAATACTTATGTGCCTCTTTTGAATTACGATATCCTGTATACATCGCTCCGATCATTGCGATCAACGCTCCAACTGACCATCTTTTATGTGCCTTCATTGCCATACCCCCTGTTATATATTTTATTCTATCTTACTGCTTTCTTCCCGGAAAGCAAATACATTTTTCAATATTCCCAGCTTCTTCCGAATGCATGGTGTTTAAAACCACTCCGCAAAACTCTTATTTCTGAATTTTTCTTATTGCTAAAATCCTCTCGTCTTCGGCCGGTAGCGCATATCTGATACCGTATATACCGTCACAAACGCGTCCGGATCCTTCTGGACGATATAGTTCATCAGCTTCTGATACTCACTCTTATCCACGATCGTAATAATCTCTCTATATTTTTTCATGTTATAAGCACCGATTGCCTCGTAGAATGTCGCACCACTATGTAATTCATGCAATATGAACTGCCGCACCTCTTCTTCGTATTTCGTAATGATGCAGACACGTCTCTTTACATTCTGACCGAAAATGAAATGATCCAGCACAATTCCATTAAAGTAAGTACCAAGTACACTTAAAACCACTGCCTTTTTATCATAGATCAGTGCTGACGAAAGTGCCACACACATCCCTGAGATCGACATTGCTTTTCCAAGTTCAATGTGCAGATACTTATTCATGATCTTTGCCACAATATCCAGCCCGCCTGACGATGCATTCATATTGAATAATATACTGAGTCCGACACTGACCACCAGAATGTAACACAACACATCCAGCTCTGTGCTGTTCGTCAATGATTGAAAGTCCGGAAATACATGTTCAAACACCGCAAGATATACCGGCAGCAGAATACTCGTATATACCGTCTTCGCCCCAAAGTCTGTTCCGCACGTCAGGAATCCGATCACAAGCAGCACCACATTCAGAATCATCGTAATCGTAGACACATGTAACGGCACATAATGCGCCATAATGATCGCCAGTGCAGATATACTGCTGATAGACGTCTGACTCGGGATTAAGAAAAAATACACAGCCGCTGCGATAATCCCCACTGCTATCGTCATGACTGCTGTTTCTCTTACCTTTTCCGGGGTGCAGACTACTTTCTTTTTTTCGTTCATTTTTCATTCCCCACTTTTTGTTTTTAGTCCAATTTTTATATTAGTACTTATTCAGCTATTATGCCAACAGTTCTTTTACTGCCCTCTCAAATTCATAAAGTAAATCAATATATGTTCCGATAATTGTATTACAATGTTCTTTTACAATATCGCAATCATAATCATATGCTAATTGATTTCTCACTTTCAACATTTCCATCCATGTCTCATCTGAGATCAGATTTGCTTTAAAAGATTCTCTCAATACCTCTCTTGGCGATCCTGCTACAAATCCTGTAATCGCATAATACTGAACCAATATATCTTTCATTACTTTCCACGCCAGATCAAATGTAATACTGAATTTCGCACTGGTTCCACTTAGCACAAACGAATCTGAAAGATCTCTTTCTCTTGCTTCTGCCAATGCATCCAGTGAATTGCAAAAAGATACAAATCTCTTAGTGACATGCTCCCACCACTTAAATCACAGATTTTGAAGTGAGGGCTTCTTGCTCAATGGCTCTACTGAGCCAAGTATCTACAAGCTATCCTCGC
>ERZ827037.1794-NODE-1794-length-21037-cov-5.491898_pt1 | contig 21037 bp, 14 predicted proteins | sample MGYA00519924_ERZ827037 | MGnify/ENA primary metagenome ERZ827037 (study PRJEB31778, sample SAMEA3449250) | human gut metagenome | biome: human gut; feature: human-associated habitat; material: faeces | place: United Kingdom | collected 2010/2012 ...
ATTGTATAAAGTCCTTCGTCGGATATATGAACAATTTGATTTTTTCGAAGAACAATGCCTTTTGAGATATTTAGAAAATCTTCTTTCGGCAAGTAGAGCATAAGTTCTTTTATCGGGATTGTAGTCGTAATGCTTTCTCCCGAGGAAAGCGTAATAATTGTGTGAGGATTCTGTCTGGTAAGGTAAAAAATATCTGAAATATTGATATTCTTTCGTTCGAAATATAGTGGAACATTATAACGCATATGAGACCTTCCTTTATTGTGATAATTTTATATTACTATAGTTGTATTGAAAATACAATGGAAATAATTAAAACGCAACGATTGATGCAGGTAAAATGCACTTTAATTAAGCTTTGCCACAATTTATCGAAGAAACATCAAATAAAAGCACAGATTTGAGCGGAAAAAGATTGCTGATTAACCGTGTAGATGATATTATAAAAGAGTATAAATAATGATACAAAAGGAATCATCAGGGCAGAGACAGGAATAAGAAAGGAGTGGGAAGCGGATGAAAAGAAGAATTTCGAAAAGGATTATTGCAATTGTAGTGAGCCTTTGCGTAGCATTTTCGATTATGCCTTTACCGGTAAGTGCAGCAGAGGCTGATAAAGTGGAAGGTGATAAAGCGGGAGTTAAAGAAAGTCAATGGCTGACTACCGGAAAAACATTTACTATCAATCGTGTTTACACAGCAGGGTTGACTGCTTGTGGATCAGCACTTGTCAGAATTGCCGGAGCAACAGATAATGAAGGATTTCAGAAAGTAGCTTCATTTGTTAATAAATGGGTTTGTGGAGGCAGCAACACTGGACAGACACTGGCAGAAATTCAGACTCTTTGTAATGAGATACTTAATGAAGTTAAGCTCATTGATGAACATCTTAGAGTGTATGATGCAGAAATATTGGGTACACTTCAGGAGATACAGTACACAGAAGTGAAAAATGAACTGGATCAGCAATGGTCTAAAGATGTAGAGATATATGAAACTGCCGGAAATGTAGGAAATACATTGGAATTCTACGAAAAGTATATGGAAGCCGCGCAACTGTATATGGATGGTAAGACGGATATGAATGCTGTCGAAGAGAGTAAGCAAGATCTTTATGATGGTTTTATTGAGGTTTATAAAGCGGCTGGAAATAGTTTTGAAAATCCAACCGATGAGAAAAAAAAGGACGCTATATTTTGTAATGACACGATAGATGGTGTATTCAAAAGAACGATTTGGAGTATGATCAATGCGTTGAATAAGCCAAGTGATGAGAAAACTTATGCGGATGCTGCGGCACAATTTGCATATAGGGCTTATGGATTTTCTGATGATCAATATAATTACATAGTTTCAAGTATTGATAAACAATTTATGGAAATCATTAAGATGGAGATGATGTATCAGGAATTTATTGCACAGCGTGGTGATTATTTTGAAGAAAAATATCCAGATGATGAAAGTAAATGGGAGAGCTATGCTGCATGGACGGATGATTTAAATAAGTTGAATGAAGATGTTGCCAAAGCTATGGATACTATGCTTGACAGAGAAATATTAGTTTCGGATTCAACGGTTAGTTCGATTCGGATGAAATTGAATGAATTTGTAAAGCCAGAAGACATGGTATCTGTACGTATGAAAAATGAAAATTACCATGAGAAATTAACAGGCGAGTTCTATGAGAAGGAGCAACCGGTTATCGATGCGTTTGGCGAAAAGAGAGTTAGCTATGCTGATAAGTGGAAATCCAATGCTGATGTAATTACGCCGTTTGTTAATTTTCACAGAATTGCTGTGCCGACACCTAAAACGGAGAAGAATCCATCGGGAATAGATATTTATTATATTTTCGATACATCACAGCCACACAATGCGGAAGAGGATGGGGATTGGAATTCAGACGATTCTGTTCCTGAAAATTTGCGGTTTTATCAATTTGAAGAGAAAATGGATTATAAAGGGGTGAAAGATGAGCATATTCCAAGTTGTGATTTTATTAATTTAACAAAAGAAAATTATAGCGATGGGCAGAATCAATTTAGTTGCGTGAAGAATACGGCGGAATTTCAGAGCTTATTCGCTACAGGACTATTCAGTGCATTATCAAGTATACCTGGTGATTATCTGAGTGAATACCTGCTTACAAAAGAAAATACAAAAACATATATTGCTTTACCGGATTATGATTATGATTGGAATGATACATGGGCGACAAGCTATACGATTTTCCATGTGGTTGATACAACAGGACAGTATCCGGGAGGCAGTTTTAAGTGCAGAAAAAATTCAACCGGATAAATCAGCGGGGGCATATTCGGCATATACCGTTATATTAAAGAACCGCCCACAAGAAGATGGTTATTATAAGACGAAAGTTGATGTTGCTACGAATGGAGTCGGAGATACAGAGTTAGAAATGGTTCAGGAAGATGGGACAACATGTCAGGAAAATATTGTTCCTTCAGGAAAAGAGGTAACACTTCGGTTTAAGGCGGAAGGTACAACTGTTCTGGAATCCCTTACATTGCAGAGACATAACAATACAGAAAATCCATCAGAAGTAAGTTCGGAAGAAACGTTGTTGACAAAAGACCAGATCGCGATATTGATTCCGGATGAAGAAGGATATTATACATATACATGCGGTGCACCATATTCAAATGCAACATTTGTTTTAAACGGAGCAGTAGGACATAAGGTATATGTGAAAGGTACGAATCAGTCATTTGAAGATGCAATCCTATTGGATTCCTATGTAGACTACTTTGAAGAAGGAGAAAATGTTGAATTTTATGTATCAGATAATGTAAAGAGTGTCGGATATTATGAGGGTGATACTTATAAAGAGCTTGCATTAACAGAAAATTATGAGGGTGACAGAAAAGGAAGTTTCGTAATGCCGGCGAAGGATATTACATTATACTATAATGCAATCTGCGAGGAACATTCCTATGACAATGGATTCTGTACAAAATGTGGCGAATATCAGCCGGCAGACTATAATGAATCTACAGGCAGTTATGAGATTGGTAATGGTGGACAGATGTTTTGGTTTGCCGCTCTTGTAAATGGGGATGGTGAACATACATGGATTCAAGAAGCGAAGCCAGATGCACATGGAGCACTGGTGTCTGACATTTCACTTAAGAATCCGGCGGATGAAAACTATGAATGGAAACCAATCGGAGAATTCAAAGGAATTTTCGACGGACAGAATCATACGATTTCTGATTTCAGTATGACGAAAGTAAATGATGAGTCAATAGGCCTTTTCCAGAACCTTAGGAGTGACCCGAACGAGACAGACGAGGCAAAGAAAGCGACGCTTAAGAACTTTACACTGAATGGAACAATCGTTACAACAGCAGAGGCAGCAAGTGCAGTAGGTGGTGTTGTAGGAACAACTTCCGGCGGTGTGATCAGGCGGGTGAATTCAAATGTAAATATTGCAAGTGGAGTGATATACGATATCGGCGGAATTGTCGGAGCGATCAATGCAGCAACTTCTATAGAGGAGAGTACATATTCAGGTAAGATCGTACTGGATTATGATTTCTACGGAGTCGGTGGAATTGTAGGTTTTGTAACTGATGATGATACATATACAGGCGGCACAAAAATCAAGGATTGTGCAAATTACGGATTGATCACATATTATAAAGTGGAAAATCACGGAGGATATGGTTACAGCGGTGGAATCACCGGACAGGTTGCATTGGGTGAAGAGGATTTCATTCTTTCTGATTGTTACAATTATGGCAGTGTGCTTGCTGAAGAGTGGAAGGAGATCTATGGTGCAATTTCCGGATACTGTGCGGCGAAGAAAGATGGAATCAAGAATAATTATTATCTCGATACACTTCCGGTAAAAGGTTTTCTGGGAGAAGCTGAGATTGCGAATGATGAAGAACTGGCAAAGTCAAAGACAGCAGAACAGTTCAAGAGTGGTGAAGAGGCATATCTTTTAAATAACGAGGTGACAGACGGCTCTCAAGTATGGTATCAGAATATTGATAACGGAGAAACTCCGGATGCTTATCCGGTTCTGGATGATACACATGGCACAGTCTATCGTTGGGAAGATGGAACCTATTCGAATTATGAGAAAGAACCTGTAGAAGAAACTTACGAGATTCGTACATTTGAAGAATTTAAGAAAATTCCGGAAATTGTTAAGAAGAACAATCGTGCAAACTTCAAACTGATGAACACGATTTTCGGAGACGGTAAAACAATGACAGAATCAATCGGTTCAGCAGACAATCCGTATAATGGTACATTTGACGGACAAGGATATTATGTCTACCGATTCGATATCAAATCATCAGACGGAAATGCAGCACTTTTTGATACGATCGGTGCACATGGAAGTGTAAAGAATTTCGCAGCTTTTTATCAAAATATTGAAGGAGAGAAAGCAGCAGGTCTTGCAATTGTCAATTATGGATTGATTGATGAGTGTATCAGTGGATCAAATCTCAGCGGTCCATTTACTGATCGAGTTACGAAAGAGCCTAAAGATTTGAATGAGACAACGACATTTGTTAAGGGCACATCAATGGCAGGAGGCGTTGTAGTTGAGAATAAAGGTGTGATTCGAAATACTGCGAACTATGCAAAAGCAACAGCAAGTGCATCAGATGGAATTGTTGGAGGAATTGCAGTAGTAAACAGCGGAACGATTGAGAACTGTATGAGTATAGGTTCTCTGTCAACAAAAGAAAATGGAATTGCCGGAGGAATCGTTGGAAAGCTGGATAAAAATGGCTCCATTCAAATTGCATATAGTGCACAAACTGCGATAGAAGGTGGGACAACCGGAGCAGTATTTGGCACAAAAGAAGAAACAGCAGGAGCTGTGAATAACACATATTACCAGGATACCTTATCAGGAAACGAAGAACAGGGAACAGTGAAAACAGCGGCTGAAATGAAGAGCAATGCTTTTAAAGAGGAATTAAATACTCTGGTAGCAGGCAATGAAGAATTGTGTAGTTGGACATGGAATTCAACAAAGAATCAGGGGTATCCAAGGATCTTATCTTCGCTTATTACGGAAGTTGAATTAGTGAACGCATCAAAAGGAGTTACCGTAAAAGGTATGATGCATAAAGATACGAAACTTCAGTTGAACGAGCTTGACAAGAAGAATGACATTTATCAGGCATTTAAGAAATATGCGGAGAAGGCAGATAAGCAGGTTCTTTATTCAGCAGAACCGACGTTGGTATATGGAGATGGACAGCCAGCACCATACGAAGGAAATCTGAATGTAAAACTGGATCTGTCAAAGTATCGAGGAAAAGGATATAAGGTTCTTGTTTATCGAAATAATCAGATCGAAGAGATTGAAATTGATAAACAGATGATCGCCTCAAAAGATGTAGAAGAGATGGTTCCGTTTGCTGTATTGGCTGAAAAGAGTGAGATCTCCAAAGCAGTTGATCATATTAAGGACACAGTAAAAACAGGAGATAACAGCAGTGTGATTCTTTTGCTTTGTATTGTTGTTGTGGCAGGTAGTGTAGCAGGTGGAGTTATTTACTGGAGAAAAAAGAAAGCAAAACGATAAGATGAAAAAAAAGACAAAGATTATAATAGGAATTCTGATTGCGGCTGTGATAGCAGCCGCAGGAATTACCTGGTATGTTATGAACCAAAAGAATCAGAAAACCGGAAATTCGTCTGCAGAAGTAGTAGCCTGGGATGTGGATATCGAGGAGGAAGAACCTTCCGAGGAAAAAGGAATCCTGATTCCTGGATATACAAGTATGGTAATGAAGGCGAATACAAAGGAGCAGACAGTAAGCATTGGTAATCCGGCAGATAATGATTGCATTTTTGTAATTGTATTGAAACTGGAAGACGGAACGAAACTGTTCGAATCACAAGAGCTCAAACCGGGAGAAGGTCTGGAGAATATTACGCTTGACCAGGAGCTGGAAGCCGGAGAGTATCAGGCAGTTATAGAATATAAGTGTTATTCATTAGAAGATAAAAGTCCGTTAAACGGCGGAAGCGCAGAGTTTAAATTATATGTAAAAGAATAAAACGTGGAGGTAGAATGATGAAAAACAAATTAGTAGCAGGATTTATGGCAACAACGATGATGGTATCTGTTATGTCAACAGGTGTTTTTGCAGCAGAGCTTAATCCGGATAGTGAGAGTAATAAAGCGGGAAATACGAAAGTGACTGCAACAGTAGATGAAAATTTAAATAAAGCAAGTTATGTTATACAAATTCCGGATACGGTTGATTTTGGAAAAATACAGCAGCCTGAGACAGAAGGAGATGCATATTCGTATAAAGATATCACAGTATCTTGTATAAGAGCAGAGAATCTGGCGGCAGGAGATGGAATCGCTGTCTTAGTAAAAGATGCGGCAGCAGCTGGAAGCGAAGATCCGTTTAGACTGACACATAATACAAATTCAGATTGTGTTATGACTTATGATATTATAAATAACAAGACGAGTATTCAAAATGGGACATGGTATGCAAATGGATATTTATTTAATACATTTACAGGAGCAGATCAGTCAGCAACTGACCAATTAGTACTGAATCGTGGCCAGTTATATAATAGAGATCTTTCTATCTGGGGTGGACAGTACACGGGTACCCTCAATTTCTATACAAAGATTGTAAGTGTAAATGCAAATTAAAAAAGAGTGGAATAATACAAGAAAAAGCTTGCTTAGAATCTTTTTTATGTCGCTTGTTCTTGTATGTATTTGTACTTTATCAGTTCCAAAGAAATCTCTGGCTCAGGAGACAACAGATTCTGCAACTTATGCGGGAAGTACCAGCGTAAAAGCATATGTGACAGGAAATTCTGAAAATGAGCAGGAGAACCAACCTGAAGATGAGGAACATTTACAAGACGAAAGCACAACAAATGCGAAAACAGGAGATGAGAGCAAAGCAACAATTTGGATTGCGATATTGATATTCTCAATGATTGTATTTGGCTGTGGAGTAAAATATAAAAAAGGTAACAAGTAAATAAAAATTTGTGTTATCATAGAAAAAACAAAAGAAATGCAGAAGTGAAAGGGGCGGCAAAAATGAAGGAGAATAAAACAATTAAAATTATCACATTAATCACAGGAATCCTGACAGTGCTGTTAGGCTTTTATGCGGTAGTTCGACCGATGAGGACGTTTTTAGCAATCGGATGGATTCTTGGAATGCTTTTCTTAGTGAATGGTATTGAACTTGTGATACTTTCCTTGTCTAAAGAGAAGAAAGATATCGGAGCATGTATTCTAGGAGTTCTGGAAGGACTCGGCGGTATTATTTTATTATTCAGCGGCGTACAGAGATTCCTGACAGATATCATGGCAACTTATCTGGTTGGAGCCAGCGTCCTGATTTATGGTATCTTCCAGATTGTAGCCGGGGTGAAGAAGTTTAAAGATTCTAAAGGAAAAGGAATTCTGGCGGTTATCTGTGGTGTATTATCGATCATTGTAAGTATTATCGCTTTTTCACATCCAGTATTGACAATGTTCTCAGTTGGATATATGATCGCATTTTCTGTTTTGATGCAGGGAGTCAACATGATCGTACTTGCTGTGAATTTTGGAAAAGAGAGCGAGGAATAAAAAAAGGAAAGCTTCGACAGCAAAATTCAAGGGGCTGTCGCTTTAACGATTAAAACATCGTGAAGCGGCAGCCCCTTTGGGGTCTAAATCATCATATAGTTGTAAAAAGTTTAAAATAATTTCTTTAATCTTGAAAATATATATCAAAACAACCAGATGGTCTTGACATACGAAATAATAAGAGATAAAATACATATACCCCGTAAGGGTATAAAGGTGAACGAAAGGAGCATGCATATGGCAGACAAGGATGTAGATAATAATGAAAATAAATCAGAAAAAGAATGTTGCTGTCACGCATCCAAGCATCGTACAGAGAAAGAATACAAAGACCTGATGAACCGATTAAGCCGGATTGAAGGTCAGGTACGCGGAATTAAAGGAATGCTGGAAAAGGATGCATATTGTCCGGAGATTCTGGTGCAGGTATCTGCAGTGAATGCGGCACTTAACAGTTTTAATAAAGTATTACTGGCGAATCATATCCGTACCTGTGTGGCGGATGATATCAGGGATGGGAAAGATGAGACGATTGATGAGCTGGTAAAGGTTTTACAGAAGCTTATGCGGTAAGTAAGCGGATAGCACAGTATCCGAAAAGGTGGTATTGATGATTCTGCTACGAGTGTCACAGTATCCAAAAAGTATGTAAAGTTTATAGATGTATAGCCTGCTTAGAAAGTATTTTCTGAGTTTTCTATAAAGGAATAAGAAAATAATGATGACAGGAGGGAACAAAACAACAATGGAACAATATATAGTAACCGGTATGAGCTGCGCAGCCTGCAGCAGCAGAGTGGAAAAAGCAGTCTCGAAGGTACCGGGTGTAACATCCTGCTCGGTGAGTCTCCTTACCAACTCTATGGGAGTTGAGGGAACCGCAAGCGAACAGGAGATTATTAAGGCAGTCACAGATGCCGGATATGGAGCATCAAAAAAAGGCGAAGGTGCAGCAAAGACACAGTCACAAGCAGCGTCCGCCGGAGAAGACATGTTAAAAGACAGAGAGACACCGGTATTAAAGAGACGCCTGATCGCATCACTTGGATTTTTGATCGTCCTTATGTATTTCTCCATGGGACATATGATGTGGGGATGGCCGGTTCCGGGATTCATGAAAGATAATCATGTAATGATGGGACTCTTACAGATGCTTCTGACGATTGCAGTTATGGTGATCAACCAGAAGTTCTTCATCAGCGGATTCAAAGGTCTGATCCACAGAGCCCCGAATATGGACACTCTGGTAGCACTTGGATCAGGAGCATCTTTTGTATATAGTACTTATGCACTCTTTGCCATGACAGACGCACAGGTGCGTGGAGATATGGACGCAGTGATGTCTTATATGCATGAGTTTTATTTTGAATCAGCAGCTATGATCCTGGCACTGATCACAGTTGGTAAGATGCTGGAGGCAAGATCAAAGGGAAAGACAACGGATGCATTAAAAGGACTGATGAAGCTTGCACCAAAGACAGCGGTTGTGATTCGTGATGGAAAAGAAGTACAGGTATCGATCGAACAAGTACAAAAAGGCGATATATTTGTTGTGAAACCGGGAGAAAATATTCCGGTAGACGGTGAAGTCTTAGAAGGAAGCAGTGCAGTCAATGAATCCGCACTGACGGGTGAAAGTATTCCGGTAGATAAGGCGGCAGGAGATAAGGTATCAGCAGCGACAGTGAACCAGTCCGGCTATCTGAAATGCCGTGCAACCAGAGTCGGTGAGGATACAACACTTTCACAGATTATTCAGATGGTAAGTGATGCAGCCGCAACGAAAGCACCGATCGCAAAGATCGCAGACCGTGTATCAGGAGTATTTGTACCAACGGTTATCACGATTGCAGTGATTACAACGGTTGTATGGCTGATTGCCGGACAGAGCATTGGATTCGCATTATCAAGAGGAATTGCAGTTCTGGTTATCAGCTGCCCGTGTGCACTCGGACTTGCCACACCGGTAGCAATCATGGTTGGAAATGGAATGGGCGCCAAGAATGGTATCATGTTCAAGACAGCCGTTTCGCTGGAAGAGACAGGTAAGATGGAGATCGTGGCACTTGATAAGACCGGAACGATCACAAGCGGCGAGCCGAAAGTAACAGATATTATTCCGGCAGCAGGAGTGACAGAAGATACATTATTAAGATATGCTTATGCACTTGAGAATAAGAGTGAACATCCACTTGCAAGAGCGGTTCTTGAAAAGGCAGCAGAAGAAAAAGCTGTGATCGAAGAGGTTACAGAATTCCAGGCACTTCCGGGTAATGGTCTGACAGCTGTGCTTGATGGACATACATTATATGGAGGAAATCATACATTTATCAGCACAAAGGTAAATGTAGACAGCGACATTCAGAAACAGTCAGAGAAGCTGGCCGAAGAAGGTAAGACACCATTGTTCTTTGGAAATGAAGAACGTCTGCTTGGTGTGATCGCAGTAGCTGATGTCATCAAAGAAGACAGCCCACAGGCAATCAAAGAATTACAAAATATGGGAATCCATGTCGTTATGCTGACCGGAGATAACGAACGTACCGCAAAAGCCATCGGAAAACAGGCAGGTGTAGATGAAGTCATCGCCGGAGTTCTTCCAGAAGGAAAAGAACAGGTGATCCGTAAGCTGAAAGAAAAAGGAAAAGTTGCGATGGTCGGAGACGGTATCAATGATGCACCGGCACTTACAAGAGCCGATATGGGTATCGCCATCGGAGCCGGAACAGATGTTGCAATTGATGCAGCAGATGTTGTACTGATGAAGAGCCGCTTAAGTGACGTACCGGCGGCTATCCGCATGAGCCGCGCGACACTCCGTAACATTCATGAGAATCTGTTCTGGGCATTCTTCTATAATGTGATCGGAATCCCGCTTGCGGCCGGCGTGTGGTATCCATTATTCGGGTGGAAACTGAACCCGATGTTCGGTGCGGCAGCTATGAGCTTATCAAGCTTTTGCGTTGTATCGAATGCATTGAGACTGAATCTTTTTAAGATGTATGACGCATCCAAAGATAAAAAATTAAAAGCTAAAAAAGAAAAAAAGGTATCCGAGAAGGAGGACAAGACAATGAAAAAAGTAATGCATATTGAGGGAATGATGTGTGGACACTGTGAGGCAGCCGTTAAGAAAGCACTGGAGGCACTTCCACAGGTAGACGAAGCAGTCGTAAGCCACGAGGCAGGAACAGCAGAAGTAACACTGAATGCGGAGATCGCAGATGATGTGCTGAAGAAGACAGTAGAGGATAAGGACTATACTGTAACATCTGTTGCATAAGAAGAGAGAAAAGTATAGTTAAGGAAAAGTCAGTTTTGCTCATGGAAGAGTTAAAACTGGCTTTTTCTTGTATCATTATGCGTTCAGAAGAAGCAGCAGGTGACGCAGGTTCTATATATATCCTATGATTTCTTATATCTATAGTATACTTTTTATTTGAACCGGTAAAAGAACACTGCTATACTTAATTATAAGTATCATAATGAGGAAGGAACGAAAGTTAATGAGAAAAAATGGAATGCTAATGCCGGTCTCAGCACTCCCGGGGGCATATGGAATAGGATGCTTTTCGAGAGAAGCATATAAATTTGTAGACGTATTAAAAGAAGCCGGACAGAAATTATGGCAGATCCTGCCGCTCGGACAGACGGGATACGGAGATTCACCGTACCAGTCATTCTCAACATTTGCGGGAAATCCATATTTTATCGATCTGGAGACTCTGATCGAAGACGAACTGCTTACAAAGGCAGAGTGTGACCAGGCAGACTTTGGAGATAACGAAGAAGAGATCGATTATGAGAAAATGTATTATGCAAGATTCAAAGTATTAAAGCTTGCATATGGACGAGCAAAAAAGAGCGGCCTTTTCAAGAGTGAGGCTTATCAGGAATATCTGGAAGAAGAAAAAGACTGGCTTGCAGACTATGCGCTTTATATGGCAGTAAAAGATTCTTTTGATGGTAAGAGCTGGGATCAGTGGGATGAAGACATCAGACTTCGTAAGCCGGAAGCAATGAAAGCTTATCAGGAAAAACTGGCATCAGAAATAGAGTTTTATGAATTTCTCCAGTACCTGTTCGCAAGACAGTGGGAAGGACTGAAAGAGTATGCCAATGATAAAGAGATCGAGATCATCGGAGACATCCCGATCTATGTAGCATTTGACAGTGCAGATACCTGGGCAAATCCAAAGTTATTCCAGTTAGATGAGGAGAATCTTCCGGTAGCTGTAGCAGGATGCCCGCCGGATGCATTCTCGGCAACCGGACAGTTGTGGGGTAATCCATTATATGCATGGGAGTATCATAAGAAGACCGGATATGACTGGTGGATGAAGCGTGTAGCACACTGCTTTAAACTCTATGATGTCATCCGTATTGATCATTTCCGTGGATTTGATGAATATTATGCAATCCCATACGGAGATAAGACGGCAGAAAACGGTGAATGGATGCCGGGACCGGGCATGGGTCTGTTCCGTACGATGAAAGAAACATTAGGTGACCTTCCAATCATTGCGGAAGATCTGGGATTCCTGACGGATACGGTGAGACAATTGTTAAAAGACAGTGGTTATCCGGGGATGAAAGTACTGGAATTCGCATTTGTGGCAGGAGAGGACAGTGATTATCTTCCACATAATTATGATAAAAACTGTGTAGTCTATACAGGAACCCACGATAACGATACCCTTCAGGGATGGTATCAGACACTTTCCGAAGAAGATAAAGAGATGACAAAGGAATATCTGAATAATCCATACACTCCGGATGAAGAAGTACACTGGGATTTCATAAGTCTGGCAATGAGAAGTGTGGCAGATACGTGCATCATTCCGGTACAGGATTATCTGGGACTTGGTAATAAGGCAAGAATTAATATGCCATCTACACTCGGCGGAAACTGGTTGTGGAGAATGAAAAAAGGCGCATTTACAGAGGAACTGATCAAGAAGATCAGAAAAATGACAGAAGTTTGCGCAAGATAAACATAACAGGAAACAAAAAGAAAACACAATATTCAAACGAAAGGATTCTCTGAGAAGGGAATAGAGACGTTTTGGATATTGTGTTTTTCTTTTTGTTTTGTATATGCCAAAACCTATGATTTTTCATAAAAGTATAATTTTTGACATAAAACGTATGATTTTTTGTATAACAGATATGATTTTTGGTAAAGAAAAAGTATAAAAAATTATAGAATGAGACTGTAATATGTTAAGATGGTATTAATAAAAGGTATGAGGTGTACTATGGGGTTGTTAAAACTGGTGATCGTAGATGATGAGCCGATCCTGCTGGAGGGTCTGGTAAAGACGTATGACTGGAACGGTATGGGATATGAAGTGGTTGGTTTTGCACAGAGCGGAGAGCAGGCGTTAAAGGTAATACGTGAAAAAAAACCACACGTAGTGCTGACAGACATCCGGATGAAACAGATTTCCGGACTTATGGTAATGGAAGAAATCAAGAAAGAGAATCCGGAATGTCAGTTCGTGGTATTAAGTGCATACAGGGATTTTGAATATGCGAAGAAGGCATGTGACCTGGGGGCATTCGCATATCTTCTGAAGCCGATTGAAGATGAAAAATTACAGGCGACGATGACAGATGTCGGTAAAATCTGTGAAGATCAGATCAGAAATGAGGAGAAGTATGACAGTTGGGAGCGACTTCTGAAAAAGGACGGAGATGGATTTTTGCAGGTTGTCGTGCAAAAATATGTCCAGAACCGGCTGCCGGAAGAAAAAGTAGATGAAGTCTTCCATACGCTGCAGGATGTCATGAAGGAAGGAGACCGGTTTATTACAGTATATGCAGATCTTGATCTGGCCTATAAGATTACCAATGAACTGGAATATGAAGCTTCGAGATTTTCCGTGGTCAGAATGATTGAAGAAAAGATCGCAGAGAGATTCACATACTGGAAATTCGAGAGTGAAGAAGGACATCGTACATTTATTATAAAGACGCAGGAGAACACAGCGGTACATGAATTGAAAGAACTGCTGGAAGAGGTAAAAAAAGAAGAGAACAGCCCGGTTATTGCAGCAATATCCAAACCATATAAAGGAATCCGCGGAATCAAAAGAAGTTTCGAAGAAGCGCAGAGATTGTTCGCTGTTACAAATGCATCCGGAGCGGGAGTATTTACAATCCCGGAGACTGTTGAAGAAAAAGAGGATAGTCCATATCCGGCGGAGGCAGAGATGATGGTGGTCAACAGCGTGCGGAAGAACGATGCCGCACAGTTAAAGCAGGCATTTGTACATTTTATTTATCAACTGCCACACAGAGAAGAACTGCAATGCCAGTATATGCACAAGATCATGGTAAAGACAGAATTCATGTTAAAAGACAGTTACGGGATGGATGAATCACTGAATCAGCAATTTGAAAATTATTATTCGAATATGAGGAACTTAAAGGCAGCGAAAGCGGTGGATGTCTGTTACAAGATTCTGGGAACGGCTATTGAAAAAAGACTGGAAAATGCAGAGAAGAAAGAGAATAAGGGATCGAAAGAATACATTGCAGCGGCTGTGGCATATATAGATGAACATCTGGATAATGAAGACCTTTCGATTGTATCAGTGGCGACACATGTATATCTGAATCCGGTATATTTTGGACGGGTATTCAAGAATACCTTTCATATGACATTCAAACAATATCTGCTGCAGCGCAGAATGGAGTTGGCAAAGAGACTGCTGGAAGACGGAAGGACCAGTATCGGTAATATCTGCGAGCAGGTCGGAATCAGTAATCCATCCTATTTTTCGCATTTGTTTAAAGAATATACAGGACAGCTTCCGAGAGATTACAAAAGGGAATATGAAGTATGAAAAAAAGTAAAATGTCAGGAATCCAGAAAAAGTATCTGAAGTATATGTGTACGCTTCTGATACTGGCACTGGTTCTTTCCAGCATCTGTGTATGGACTTACGTCAGACGGAATATGACAGATGTGATTGTGGATAAGTATGAATTCATGAATGAGAAGATGGGGATAGCCCTGGATAATCTGTACCGGAAGACGGATGCCGTGACAGCAGAGATCATCCTGGAAAATGATGTGCAGAAGAGTCTGAAGAATAAAGAACTGCAGGAAGTAGAGAAGAATGCACTGAGCAAATATTTTGCATATATAGATCTGAATTATGTCGCTGATTACTGCTACATTGATAATAAAAAAAATGTGTACGCAAAATCCTATTCCCAGATTGGTTATTCGGATTTTCAAAGCAGTGGTCTGCGTGAGAAAATGGGGGATGAGTATGCAAAGACGCAGTGGATCTGGACCCGGGACTACCTGTTTGGTACGGGGGATGAAGCATTGTTTATCGGAAGATATGTGAACAGTATGGATTATGCACATGAGCCTGGAATCGTGTATCTGAAGATGAATCAACAGTTTCTGGAAAATGTGATGGATAAAGATAAGAAGATTGCAAAAGATGTTGCAGTGGGAATCATAAGCCCGGAAGGAAAGACTTGCATCCGGCAGGATCCGGAAGATTTCAGTATCGGAAAAAAGACAATGAAGAAGATTACGGAACTGACCAGAACGAAAAAATCCGGTGTGATCGTGCGGGGAAAAAAGATAGAAGGCGGGATTTTACAGGCATACCGACAGGAAGAGACAGGGATGGTGATCTTTACACTGGTGCCGGATATGGTATTGAATCAGGGACTGACTCAGATATTGATTGTATTACTCACTATCTATGCGGTGATCGCAGTGCTGGCGTTTGTATTAAGTCTTTATGCATCACAGACATTTACCCGGCCGATCAGACAGATCAGTGATGCCATGACAAGTTTTGATGGAAATGATTTTACACATACCATTCAGATTCATACAGACACAGAACTGGATAAGATCGGGCATGCCTATAACGAGATGTTGAAGAATATTGAAGAGTTCCAGAACGAGGTCAAGAATCAGCAGAAAGAACTGAGAATCAGTGAGATGAATACGCTGATCAGCCAGATCAATCCGCATTTTCTCTATAATACCCTGGATACCATCTATATGCTGGCGCGGATCAACGGCGAAGAGAAGACGATGAAGATGATACAGGCACTGTCAAAGTATCTGCGTCTGTCACTGAGCAAAGGCCGTGAGATTGTGACAGTAGAAGACGAGCTGGAAAATGTAAAAAGTTATATGGAGATCCAGCAGATCCGCAATGAGAATCTGTTCCACTATGAGATCGAATGTGGAGAAGAGCTGAAAACAAGGTGGATATTAAAGCTGATCCTACAGCCAATTGTGGAAAATGCAGTCAAATATGGATTTTGTGATATCTTCGAAGGCGGTCTGATAAGGATCAGTGTCACTGAACAGGCCGGACAGCTTACATTCAGTGTCTATAATAACGGAACTCCGATGGAAGAGCAGGTGGCGGAGAAGTTAAACGGACTGTCGGAGATACCGGTGTCAAAAATGAAAGAAAGTTTTGAAGACAAAAACATGGTTATGGTGTGATAAATATTATTACACGACTGCGGTTAAAGTATGGGGAGGATGTGAGATTTTTCTATGAATCTGATACAAATGGAACCGTCTGTATTATCCAGATCCCGGATGACGGGAAAGAAAACAGTGAACAGTAGACGGATTATGGCAGCAGTGATGGTGATCGTCATGCTGACAGCACTGACCGGTTGTGCGGGAAAAGAGAATACACAGACCAGAAAAAAGAATAAAGTAGTAGAGATCCCAATGATCCTTACCGTAGATTCCAGTACCGGTAATAAGAATGAAGAGGAAGTGGTGGAGCGGTTCAACAGGGCATACAAAGGGAAGTATCATATAGATGTGGACTGGGTGATGGAGACGGAGGAAGAATACCGGAAGAATCTGAAACGTATGAATGTGACAGATGAATTACCGGCAATTATCACTGATCTGCGTATGCTTCCGTCTTTCTATCAGATGATGATCAAGAAAGGCAGGATTGAGGACCTGACACCGTACATTAACGAAGATCAGGAATGGAAGGATATGATCGAACCGTCAGTCATGGAATCGGTCCGGGAAGAGGATGGAAAGATTTATCTGGGTCCGATCAGTACGGCGGCATTCGCCTGTTCAGGGGTTTTCTGGAACCGGGAGTTATTTGAACAGGCAGGAATCAGCAGATTCCCTGAGACATGGGAAGAATTCTGGAAATGCTGTGAAAAACTGAAAGCAGCAGGGATCACGCCGCTTGCCCTGCATACGGAAGGAACAGCATGGGCCGCAATGCTGCTTGCAACAGCAGAAGTAGCAGGAAGTGAAGAAGGTGCGGCATTCATGAAGCAATTATATCCGGATACCTATCAGAATGAACCGGGGCTGGAGATAGCCGGTACATTGAAAAAATTATTTCAATATACGACCCAGGATGCATTACATAATGATTTTGACGTGGCTTATGATAATTTCGTGGCAGGAAATGCCGCGATGATCCCCAATGGTTATTGGATGATTGATCAGATTCCGGATGAAATGCAGAAAAAAGTATGTTTTTCTACATTTCCTGAAAATAAACTGATAGGATCACCGGAGACATTCGGCTGGGCAGTTGTATCAACTTACAGTGAAAAGGTGAAAAAAGGAGCAGTTGAGTTCCTCAAATTCAGAACGAAACTGAATAAAGAACAGAAAGAAGAGCTGCTGAACAGCAGGACAAGACAGGAAGGAACGCTGTTGGACGATTATCTGAAGGCTTATACGGGAAATCCACAGATTGTACCGAATTATCAGGTGAAGTGGAATTCACTGCTGCAGGAGGATGTACTGGGAGAATGTCTGGCGGAACTGGTACAGGGAAAGATAACGGAGCAGGAATTCACGCAGGCAGAAGACGAAAGCATCCGGCAGTTTGAAGAAGAACAATAGATATGTTTTTTTGTATATCAGGTTGTTTTATTGATACAGGATCTGAGCGCATTTCTGTTAATATAATGACAACAAGAGAAACGAAGGTTTCAAAAAAAAGAAAGGCGAGGGAAATGAATTATGAAAATGCGTAAAGTTGTATCAGCAATGCTGGTAGCAGCCATGGCAACAGGTATGGTTGCAGGATGTGGAAGCTCTTCTGACAGTAAGTCAGCTAAGAAAGACGCAAAAGGACAGGTATACTACTTAAACTTCAAACCAGAAGCAGATGAGCAGTGGCAGGAGCTGGCTAAAGAGTATACCAAAGAGACAGGAGTAGATGTAACAGTACTTACAGCTGCTTCCGGAGAATATGAAAAGACATTAAAATCCGAGATGGCTAAAAGCAATGCACCGACATTATTCCAGGTAAACGGACCGGTCGGACTTGCAAGCTGGAAAGATTACTGCTATGACCTGAAAGATTCTGATATTGCAAAAGAACTTACAAGTGACGATTTCGCACTGATGGATGGGGACAAGATGTCAGGAATCGCATACGTAGTAGAAAGTTATGGAATCATTTACAACAAAGAACTGTTAAAGAAAGCAGGATACACAGCAGATGATATCACAAACTTTGACAGCTTCAAAAAAGTGGTAGAAGATATCACAGCTAACAAAGACAAACTTGGATTCTCAGCATTTACATCTGCTGGTATGGACGGATCGTCTGACTGGAGATTCAAAACACACTTAGCTAACCTTCCAATCTACTACGAATACAAAGACGAAGGAATCAACAACACAGACGCAATCAAAGGTACATACCTTGACAATTATCGTCAGATCTGGGATCTGTACATCAACAACGCAACATGCAAACCAACAGAACTTTCTACAAAGACAGCTGATGATGCAACAGCAGATTTCGTAACTGGTGATGCAGTATTTTATCAGAATGGTACATGGGAATACAACAACGTAAAAGACATTGGAGATGACAATCTTGGAATGCTTCCAATCTACATCGGAGTAGAAGGAGAAGAGGATCAGGGAATCTGTACAGGTACAGAAAACTACTGGTGTGTAAACTCTAAAGCATCTGAAGATGATATTCAGGCAACACTTGATTTCATGGACTGGTGTGTAACATCTGATGATGGTGTAAAGGCAATGTGCAAAGACATGGGATTCACAATTCCATTTAAGAAGAACCTGGAATCAGACAACGTACTTGTTAACGAAGCAAACAAATATACAGAAGACGGAAAGACTCCTGTATCTTGGAACTTCTCAACAATGCCATCTGAAGAGTGGAAGAACGGTGTAGGTTCTGCACTGACATCTTATGCAGCAGATCAGACAGATGCAAACTGGGCAAAAGTTACAACAGCATTCGTTGATGGATGGGCAAAAGAAGCTGCAGCAGCAAAATAAAAATATTAATATCGTAACAATCAAGAATAGTTATATGAAGTGAGTAGTGGCGGGCGGTTGTAAGAAACGTCCGCCGCTTTTACTGAAAAAGTGCAGGGAAATGAGACGAAGATTCTCTGCATGGAAGGAGGAATTTATTATGGAAAAATCCATTAAACGTTATATGCCGATTTTCGTGCTTCCAACGTTTTTTGCATTTATTCTTGGCTTTATCGTTCCTTTTATTATGGGAATCTGGCTTTCATTTTGTAAATTTACAACAGTAACTGATGCAAAATTTGTAGGATTTTCAAACTACATAGAAGCGCTTAAGGATACAGCATTCCGTCATTCATTCTGGTATACGGTACTGTTTGCGATTGCATCGCTTCTGATTATCAATATCATTGCATTTGCACTGGCAATGGCACTGACAAAAGAGATGCATGGAACGAATATTTTCCGTACGATCTTTTTCATGCCAAACCTGATCGGTGGTATCGTGCTTGGATATATCTGGCAGCTGATCTTTAATGGTATACTTTCCAGATATGGTACGGCACTTGCGTTAAATGAGTGGTATGGTTTCTGGGGACTGATCATTCTGGTAAGCTGGCAGCAGATTGGATATATGATGATCATCTATATCGCAGGTCTTCAGTCTATTCCAGGTGACGTTATTGAAGCAGCAGAGATTGACGGGGCAAATAAGATCCAGACATTATTCAAGGTAACCATTCCGATGATGATGCCATCAATTACAATCTGTATGTTCCTGTCAATTACAAATGGATTCAAGTTATTCGATCAGAACCTGTCACTGACAGCCGGTGAACCGTCTAAGATGTCTGAGATGATGGCACTTAATATCTTCAATACATTCTACGGACGTACCGGATGGGAAGGTGTCGGACAGGCGAAGGCAGTCATCTTCTTTGCAATCGTAGTTGTGATCGGTATGATCCAGTTACGTGCAACACGTTCTAAGGAGGTACAGCAGTAATGAAGAAAAAAGCAAGCAAATTAAGCTGGTTTGGAACAGGCGCATTTACGATCATAGGTATTGTATATATCATGCCAATCCTGATCGTGCTGATCAATTCATTTAAAAATAAAGTATTTATCAACAAGGAACCGTTCAAACTTCCGACAAAGCAGACCTTGGTAGGACTTGAAAACTTTATGTCTGCTATTGACAAATATGAGTTGCTGAGTGCAGTCGGCTGGACTGTATTTATCACAGTTGGTTCCGTACTTGTGATCCTTGTATGTACTTCTATGTGTGCATGGTATATTACAAGAGTAAACAGTAAGTTTACAAAACTGTTATATTTACTCTGCGTATTTTCCATGGTTGTTCCGTTCCAGATGGTTATGTTCACCTTATCGCTGGTAGCTGACCGTACCGGTCTTCGTACACCTTGGGGAATCATCATCATTTACCTCGGATTTGGTGCAGGTCTTGCAGTATTCATGTTCTGCGGATTTGTAAAATCCATTCCACTGGAGATTGAAGAAGCAGCAATGATCGACGGATGTACACCACTTCGAACCTTCTTCTCCGTAGTACTTCCGATCATGAAGCCTACTTACATTTCCGTAGGAATCCTGGAGACAATGTGGATCTGGAATGACTTCCTGCTTCCGTATCTGGTACTGGATCTGAATAAGTATAAGACGATCTCAATCGCAATCCAGTATATGAAAGGAAGTTATGGACGTGTAGACATGGGTGCTGTTATGGCAGCGCTGATCCTTGCGGTAATTCCGGTTGTAATCTTCTATCTGGCTTGCCAGAAGCATATTATTAAGGGAGTTGCTGCTGGAGCGGTGAAAGGATAGTTGGTGTTTCGTTCATCATGTTGGATGCCCGGATCTGTATAAAACGGTAGGATGTAACTTTGGGTGCTTACCCCGGAGATGTATTGAATGGTCTTGAAAAGGCTGAGTTTTTAAATATTTTTGTATATTGAAAAAAATACTGCATATGCTATAATGCCAGTAGGCAAAGTGAAGAGATGTGTTCATAGTAACGCAGCAAAAGCCCCGGAGGTGCGAACTCCGGGGCTTTTTTTCCGTGTGCGCCTAGCGGCGCACGTTTCTAACGGGTTAAAGTCCCGAATCCACCCGGT
>ERZ827037.1805-NODE-1805-length-20969-cov-12.383953_pt1 | contig 20969 bp, 17 predicted proteins | sample MGYA00519924_ERZ827037 | MGnify/ENA primary metagenome ERZ827037 (study PRJEB31778, sample SAMEA3449250) | human gut metagenome | biome: human gut; feature: human-associated habitat; material: faeces | place: United Kingdom | collected 2010/2012 ...
CCATTCCGACAGTTAACCATTTATTTAAAACCTGTGTAATGTTCAATGCGATGTTGGTACGTTTTAACCCTGTATTTTCCATAACACCATCTTCTTTCAGGTGAGAGATCGATGCCATATAGGTTGTTGCGTCTGTTCCACCGGAAATGCTGATCTGATGACTGGTGGTTAAAGCATTGCGGAACATGATGTCCTGCCAGTCCAGTTCCGAACCGTTCTGATAATTTGCACGTTCGCTTGGGTTCAGGAGTACAAGCGGATCGAGCTGATCTCCGGAATAACCGTATTTCATGCGGTTGTAGTCCTGCGTGTATTTTACATATTCGGCACCTTTCATCATGTCGATGCGACGTTGTGCCTGTTGCATGCCGACTTGTCCTTTGTAGCTTACGGTCGGTGCTCCTTTTTTACCTTTTTTAGTCTGGATCAGGATGACACCGTTTGCACCGCGTGAACCGTAAATGGCAGCTGAAGATGCATCTTTCAATACGGACATGTTCTCGATGATATCCGGATCGATGTCACCTAATGAACCGCTGTAAGGAATACCGTCCATGACGATCAGAGGGGAGTTGTCTGCACTCAACGAGTTTTCACCACGGACACGCAGTGACTGGTCTTCGCCCGGTTTGGCGTTGCCGGTCGTGACATTCATACCCGGAATCTGTCCGGCCAATTTATCCATCAAGTTGTTTGTCGTGACCATTTGGAGCTTTTCTTCGCCAACTGCCACGATACCGCCCGTCAAGTCTGATTTGCGCTGCGAACCGTAACCTACGACTACCACTTCGTCCAACTTTTGTGTGTCTTCAGACAGTTTGATGTTGAAAACCGTTTGATTTCCCACTTTGAATTCCTGGCTCGTAAATCCGATGTAGGAAATCTGGATGACTGCATCTTTCGATGACACGGTCAGCGTGAACTTACCATCCACGTCTGTGATGACACCGTTGGTCGTTCCTTTTTCGATGACGTTTGCCCCGATAATCGGCCCCATACTGTCATTGATCGTACCGGAAACTTTGACATCCTGCGCATATACCTGTACGGATACAAACGCCATAAAGAGTAGTAATAAGGAAAGAAATCTGTTCTTCCCGTTTGCCTTTTCGTTGGGAGGCAAATTCCCTCGTAGTTGTCTGTTCATGCCTTTCATAATTTATTAGCACATTAAACAATTAGTAATTAACCTGTCGGTTCTATTTATTTTTTGTGTCAAAAGAATGAAAGATGCAAGCCAAGCGCGTGTATTTTTATTCCAAAAGGGGATAAAAACATACCAACGTGCTAAAAAACATTTATTTTGATGAAATTTGATAGATATACCCTTAGTTTTGAGATTCTGTTTCCTGATATTCTGTCGGCGACATTCCATAGACAGCCTTGAAACTGCGGGCAAAATACGAACGGCTGCTGAAACCGATGTGCTGGGCTATTTCGGAAACGTTCATGTCCGATTCCTTTAGTAATTTCGCCCCAGCCTCCAGGCGGATGTTTTTGATCAGTTCGATAGGAGAAAGCCCGGTTACCGTCTTTACTTTCCTGTAAAAGTTAGTCCGGCTCATTCCCAATGCTTCATAAATGACCGACACGTCGAGTTCGGGATTCGATATATTGGCTTTTACAATCTCGATATATCGGGCGAGGAAATCGTCGTGCTCTTTCGGCTCTTCTACTCCGAACTGTTTGAGGGAAAGCGTTTCCCCGTACATCGTCTTCATTTTCTCGCGCAGGGAAAGGATGTTCCGAATGCGGGCTTTGAGCAAAGATATCTGGAATGGCTTGACGATATAGTCGTCTGCGCCGGCATCCAGGCCTTCTTCGATTTGTGATATCATCGATTTGGCGGTAAGTAGGATAACCGGTATATGGCAGTAGTTTTGGTTTTCTTTGATACGTTTGCAAAGTTCGAGCCCGTTCATTTCGGGCATCATGACGTCGCTGATGACGATATGAGGATATGATTCCTCGATCATCGCCAATGCCTCTTTGCCATTGAATGCCTTGACCACGACATAGTCCAGGCAGAGTTGTTGTTCCAGATATTGAAGCACTTCCTGGTTGTCGTCGGCCAGCAAGATGGTCTGTTTGTTTTTGTTCTGAGTCTCTTCGACCAGCAAATCGAACTTTTTGCTGATTTCGGCAGATTTGGACAGGACGGGAGATTCGTCTTGCCCTTCTTCCTGCTTCTCGGTGTCGGGAAGAAGGAAGAGGAAACGAGTGCCTTCCGCTTCCGAGCTTTCGGTCCAGATGCAACCGTTATGCTGCAAAATGATGGAGCGTGTCAGGCTAAGCCCGATGCCTGTACCGGAAATCTGCCGGTGTATATCTTCTTGCGAACGGTAGAAAGGTTCGAAAATCTTTTCCGCTTCCTGTTCGCTGAATCCTTTACCAGTGTCGGCCACTTCGATAAACAAGTATCTGGCTTCTACCAGGATGGAGCTGTATTGAGCCGGGAAATGGGGGAGCAGTTCGCATTCTGCTTGTGTGATCGTACTGACACGGATGGTCACCTGTCCTTCTGAAGGTGTGAATTTGAAGGCATTGGAGAGCAAATTGAAGAATATCTTTTCGATTTCCGCCTCATCGAAACAAACCTGGTAGGTTTCCGGCAGCTCGTTGTCCAACGTGAAACGGATTTCCCTGTTGCCCGCCACACTCTCGAAGGAGTGATACATCTCGCGGATAAAGGCGGAGAAGTTGAAACTGGTCTTTTGCAGGATCGTTTTACCGGCCTCGTATTTTTGTATATCCATCAGGTTGTTGACTAAGAGTAACATCCGTCCGGTGTTCTTTTTGATCAGCTGAAGTGTCTCCTTTATTTCGGGCGAGAACGAGACGTACTGCATCAGGTCGTTTAGCGGGTTGATGATGAGCGTCAGGGGAGTACGCAGTTCGTGTGAGAAATTGGTGAACATGCGCATCCGTTCCTCATGCAGCTCGTTGACCTTATCCTGCTCCATCTGTTTGTAGCGAAGTTCCCGTTCCCGTTCATGCTTGTCGTGTTGGTGGCGGATGATTTTCACAATGATGAATGTGATGATACTGAAGTATAGGAGATAAGCCCACCAAGTCTTGTAAAAGGGCGGATCGATCGTGATGCGTAGTGTCGCTTCTTCGGAGTTCCATACGTTGTCGTTGTTGGAGGCTTTGATCCGGAACGTGTAAGTGCCGGGGGCCAAATTGCTGTAATAGGCTTCCCGCCGGTTGCCGACCGTGTGCCACGTCGGGTCGGCTCCTTCCAACTTGTAGGCATACTGGTTCCGTTCGGAATGGATAAAGTTTAACGCCGTGTATCTGAACGTGATGCTATTCTGGTCGGAAGCAAGCGTAATGCCTCCGTCCTCAATCTCTCCCGTCACGTCGTCTTTGTTATTTACAATCAGGGAAGTGATATATACGGGTGGAATGTTGGGGTTCACCATGATCTTGTCCGGATTGAAGAAGAGGATTCCTTTGTCTCCAGGAAAATAGATGCTGCCGTCGTCAGAAATGCTGTTGCCTGAAAATCGTGTAAACTCCATTGCAGGAATATCGGCTATCTTCATTTCGTTGAAAATATCGGTCGTACGATTCAGTTTGTACAGAGATTTTCCCGTCGTCACCCAGATATTTTGATGTCGGTCGATAGTCAGCGAGTTAATATAACTGTCGGACAGCCCGTCCTCTTTCTGATAATGTTTGGCCAGTTTCAGGTTCCGGTTCAGGCGGTATAAGCCGTTTTTATTGGTCGCAATCCAGACGTTGCCTTCGTTGTCCTGCGTAATGGCCGTGATATTCCCCAACTTCTCGAACTTAGGATTCGGTTGCAGTTCGGTGGAAAGATTGCGGACGGTTTCTTTCTTGATGTCGTACAGGTAAAGGCTGTCGGACAATGTGCCGAACAAAAACAGGTCTGGTTCGAGTTCATGGATCACGGTGACCCATCTGAAAGGACGGGAAACACCATCGGCCATGAACCGATTGACCTGCTTCCCCCTGTCGACCATCACCAAGTCCTGGCTGCTGTTTGTCGGTATCCAGAGCCGTCCTTTTTTGTCGATGTATAGGGAGAAAATGTCGTTGTGCCGGAAGTCGTACAGCTTTTTATACTGTTTGTCACGGATAGAGAACAAATAGACCGATCCGAAATGCGTGGAACACAAAATCGAGTCTCCCTGTATCAGGATCGATTTTATGATATTGATCTCGTAATTCCCTTCGTGAAGAGGTTTGATGGGATAAAGCTGTTGCCGCCCGCTTTCCGGGTTATAGTAAAACAATCCGGCACCTTCTGTTGCAAACCACATGTTTCCGTTCTTGTCTTGTTGGCCTTTGCCGATGATACCGGCATATTCGTTTGGCGTGATATAGGAAACCGGCCTGTAAAAGGGACTGTGATAGTTGACTCCCGCCGAATAGGTCCCGATCCAAAGTGTCTGGTCTTTGTCGATCATCATGCTATGGATGGAGTAATGACTCAGTCCTCCTTTCCCGGCGATATTGATATCTGCCGGAGCGATGGCAAGCTCTTTTTTATCCAGTATGTTCAAACCCCGGAACGTTCCGATCAGAATGGAACTGTCGCTATAGGGGACGAGTGTGCGTATCGAGTTGTTGCTGAGGCAGGTGTTGTCTTTGTGCAACCAGGTAAAAGTCTGCCTCTCTTTGTTGAAAAGGCAGATTCCGGCTTCGTCCAGCCCCAGCCATATGTTTCCGCCCTCGTCCGGCAGTATGGCTGTTATGGTACCGTCGACTGGTATATGTTGTTTTAGTTTCCAGTTTCCGGAATAGATGTACAAGCCGCTGCTCTCCGTTCCGATATAGATGTCCTCGTCCGGAGCTTGTGCTACGGAGTGGGCCGGTGAAGAGATTACCGTGTCGGGCAAGATCGGTTCGACTGTCTGGTCCATGCTGCATTTGAATATGGACTGGTTGCAGAAAGCATAGACATTTCCGTCGGAATGCTTCAATAGTCGTACTGCGGCGTTGGTGGTGCATTCTTTGTCGATGCTTTTGGGGTAGAAACGGATTATCTTTTTGGTTGTATGATCGATGCAGTTGATCCCGTTTGAAGTTGCGATCCAGATATTCTTCCGGTCGTCTTCAGCAAATCCCCGGATATAGTTGTCGGTCAATGTGGCGTTGTTGTTTACCTCATTCTGATAGATGACAAATTCATACCCGTCATAGCGGTTTGCTCCGTTGCGTGTCCCGAACCAGATGTAGCCGTCCGAATCCTGGAAAATATCAAGAACGGAAACTTGCGACAGGCCATCTTCTACTCCCAGGTGGGAGAAGAAGAAATTTATGCTATATGCCGGGGTTGCATATAGCATAACCATATATATGATGAATGCGGTATAGAGTCTTTTTATCATTTGTAGTTTTTATTAAATTAGACCTTTATAGGGGTGTAACTCTGCAAAGATAACGATTTAGAGACGATCTTGAACAGGATTGAGATGATTTTACACGGTGGATTTGTCAGGTAATCCTATTTTTGTAACTCAATCAATTAAAACATCATGAATAAACGAGTATTAAGTTTAACCTTATTGCTGGCCTGTTTCAGTTTGGTGATGCAGGCTGAAGGCCGGATTGTCGAGTCGTTTAACTCCGGCTGGGTATTTAAGAAAGCGCCGGCAGGCAAGGAACTGGCCGTCAATGCGCCCAAATGGGAGAGTGGATGGACCGAGGTCGAGATTCCTCATACATGGAATGCGAAAGACATGCAGGTGCAGTTCGATAATTTCTATGAAGGGCCTGCCTACTACAAAAAGCACTATTTCTTCCCTGTCGAAATGAAAGGGAAACGCGTGTTTCTCCGCTTTGAAGGTGTGGGAGCCGTTGCGGAAGTGTATGTGAACGGTTCGCTTGTTGCGACTCATAAAGGGGCCTATTCCGCTTTTTCATGCGAGATTGGCACGATGCTGAAACCGGGAGCGGATAACGAGATCATTGTGAAAGCCGACAATGCGTCACGTCCGGATGTGATTCCTGTCAACCATGTGCTTTTCGGCGTCTATGGCGGGATGTATCGTCCGGTTTGGTTGATCGTGACAGACCCTTATAATATCTGTGTGACCGATTGTGCATCTTCCGGTGTTTACATTACCCAGAAGAATGTCTCCAAAAAGCAAGCGGATGTAAAAGTAAAGGTGAAGTTGGATAATGGAACACTGCAACCTGCTCCGCTCACTTTGCAGAACACGATTTATGACCAGGAAGGGAAACAAGTCGCGACCCAGAGCCGTTCATTCGACCTCGCGGCACAGGGCGTACAGTCGTTCGAAGCCGATTTCAAGATTAAGAATCCCACCTTATGGCAAGGACGGAAGAACCCTTATTTATATAAAGTCGTGAGCCGCCTCGTCCGGGACGGGAAAGTGATCGACGAAGTGGTACAGCCGTTGGGCTTGCGCAAGTATGAGATCGTTGCCGGCAAAGGGTTCTATCTGAATGGCGAGAAATATCCGATGTACGGCGTTACCCGCCATCAGGACTGGTGGGAGCTGGGCAGTGCGTTGAAGAATGAAAATCATGACTTCGACCTGGCTACTATTATGGATATCGGTGCGACGACCGTCCGTTTTGCCCATTACCAGCAGTCGGACTACCTCTATTCGCGTTGCGACAGCTTAGGGCTGATCATCTGGGCGGAGATTCCTTTCGTGAACCGTGTCTCCGGGCAGGAAGCCGAAAATGCCCGAAGCCAGCTCCGCGAACTGATCCGCCAAAGCTTCAACCACCCTTCGATCTATGTCTGGGGGCTGCATAACGAAGTCTATCATCCGCACGAATATACCAAGGAACTGACTAAGTCTCTGCATGACCTTGCAAAGACAGAAGATCCCGACCGTTACACTGTTTCGGTAAACGGCTACGGACACATGGAGCATCCGGTCAACTTGAACGCCGACATACAGGGAATGAACCGCTATTTCGGCTGGTATGAAAAGAAATTGCAGGATATCGAACCGTGGGTGGAAGGCTTGGAGAAGAACTATCCGGACCAGAAACTGATGCTGACGGAATACGGAGCCGATGCCAACTTGTTGCACCAGACGGAATATCTGGAGAACTCGTTGAACTGGACGAAGCCTTTCTATCCGGAAACGTTCCAGACGAAAACACACGAATACCAGTGGAGCGTGATTGCAGGGCATCCGTATATCGTCGTTTCTTATTTATGGAACACTTTCGATTTTGCCACTCCTCTGGCCAACCGCGGCGACCTTCCCGCCCGTAACATGAAGGGGCTGGTGACGTTCGACCGCAAGACGAAGAAAGACTCTTATTTCTGGTACAAGGCGAACTGGAGCGAAGACCCTGTCCTCTACCTGACACAGCGCCGGAATGTGGATCGCGAAAAGAAAGTCACTTCCATCACTGTCTATTCCAATATCGGCGAGCCGAAAGTCTTCTTGAACGGCCAGGAGCTGTCCGGCATCCATAAAGGTTATACCGACGTACATTATATTATAGACAATGTCACCCTCAAAGACGGAAAGAACGTCGTGAAAGCTGTCGTCCAGAGTGACGGTAAGACATACGAAGACACCATCGAATGGATGTACACCGGAGAGAAAAAGAGGGAAGCGGATTCCTTCTCCATCAAAGGGGTACATGCTGGGTTTGAATAAAAAAACAACATACTAATTAAATATAGTTGGCCTTGACTGTAAAAGGGAAATGTAGCACGAAATTGGGTTGCTACATTCCCTTTTTTTAGTTATCACCGTGCAAGTGAAATAAATAAGATAAAGTTATAATTTATTAAAAAGCGTCTTAGAGATAAAACAAGTGAAAAATAATTATAAATTTGAAATTTGTTAAGTCACATTTAATCATGAAGCCATGAAAAATATCTTTTTTGATTACACTGTTTTTTGTAGGATACTTGCCATCATTTTTGTATTCAGCCTGTCAAGTGAATTAGTATGTGGCCAAACAAAGGCTGAAAAGTATTACAAAAAAGCTGTCCTTTGCACGAATAATGACAAAAAACAAGCGAAATACTATGAAAAAGCCGCAGAGTTAGGACATGCCATGTCACAGCTTGAGATGGGAGTCCGTTATGCAAATGGGTTGGGTGTGCCCCAAAACGGGGCTAAGGCCGTAGAATGGTATTTGAAAGCTGCCGAACAAGGTCAAGATCTTGCTTATTTCTTTTTAGGATCACTCTACCAATATGGGATACAAGGGGTTGAAATAGACTATAAGGAATCTTCGAAGTGGTATCTAAAAGCAGCCGAACAAAAAGATACCGTATCTTTTTCTTGTTTGAGTAGAGTTGCCTCGCATCTCTATCCCGATCCGAAAAATTGTCTTCAAGAAGCAGTAAAACAACACAAAGAGGGAAAAGATGTGCTTTATGCAGCCTTGCTCAAAAGTGCAGCCGAAAGAGGAGAGCCGAAAGCTCAATATTTGATAGGCCGTTGCTATTGCCGAGGAATAGGTGTTGAAAAAGATTACAATGCTGCCTATTCTTGGTTGGAAAAAGCGGATAAGCAAGGGGTAGATGCGGCTTCGGATGAACTGTATTTTTTATGTGACAAATGGTCTGTGGAACTTCAGAATGTCTATGAATCTTACAGCGAATTACTTGACAAATACAAAAAGATGAGTCCCGGAGCGAAGAAACAGCAATACTTGAAAGAGATAAATCAAAAAGGAGAGAAAATGGAGAGGGACTTTGCGATTGTCAATGGATACTATAAGAAAAGAATAGCCAGCCTTACAACCGAGAATCCGACAGAAAGAGCAGAAACTTTTGTTGCTTCAAAATCTTCTACAAAATCTTTGCAACAGGAAACAACGACGAAAGACATGGACTCCCAAGAATCCGGTAAAAAATTAATGCAGAAAGTTAAAGAAATAGATATGAAAACAAATGATATTTACATGCTACTTTCATTTGATAATTCCCCTGATTCAAAAGAAAGAGAGAAACTAAAATGTGAAAGGGCAGCCTTGGCATTACAGGCAGCAAACACAGGATATCCTCCAGCACAATTCTATTATGCCCATGAAATCCTTCAAGATTCTATTCTTACTTATAGATTTGACGACAGTTCAAGAAAGCAAAAGTTGATTGAAAATAAAATGAAATTCTACCGCAGTGCAGCTAAGCAAGGATATACTGCCGCACAATATGAATTAGGAAAAATGTTATGCACCAAAAAAGATTCGCAAGAGGGACTTTACTGGCTCCGTGAAGCCGCTACCCACGACGAGTCTGTGGCAGAATACTTGGGTGACCTATATTATAAAGGCTTATATAACGAGAATCGTGAAACTATTGTTGCAATAGACATAAAGGAAGCCATAAGATGGTACAAACGGTGTAAAAACATACCTACTGCCAATGGGAAGATAAAAAGAGCAGAACTGCTCATTAGGGCAAATGCCGGAGAGAAACTGACAAAAGACGAATACTACATAATCGGAAGCACTGATATAAAGTGGAAGGTTAAAGCTGCAGAATTGGGGCATCGTCGAGCCCTGTATGAAGCAGGAAAGCATTATTATTATAGGAAAAATTATAATGAAGCCCGCAAGTGGTTGCAAAAGGCTGTAGATGAAGGAATAGAGGGTGCTTCATTTTATTTAGAATTGATAGATGAAAAAAAAGGAAACAAATAATAATTAGGTAAATTATGAAAATAACAATCATAACTTTGGCTTTTGCTGCCATCTCTTGTTTGAGCATGGCGCAAACGGTGGAATACCAAACATTTATTTACACGAGTGACGATTTGGCGGAAGAAATAGCCCGGCAGAGTCGTGAACAAGGCCCGGAAAGAGGCTATTGGGGCGATCTGTTTAATGCCAGCAAAGAATCTGTCAAAGGCATTGCTTCGGGCTACGTGACTTCTTTTATTGATTTGGGAGTCAATGCTATAGGTTCATTGATAACTCGTAACGCACGGTTGAAAGCGGAATGGGAAGAAACGGTACAAGCGGAGAATATATACTCCACGCAAATCAGTACCGTTTCAGAGATGAACGATTTCTATACGGAAACTTCGCTCCACAGCGCGATGGATCCGAAGGGAATGCGCTTCGATGGGATCGGATGCTTGCGCAAAGAGGCTAACGATACCTTATTTTATATTTCTTGTCATATCGACCGGAGCAAGATCAACCGGATTGTCAATCATTCGAAATTCGAACTTATCCTTGATACGCTGATTGTCAGTCCAGCACATTCCAACTTGCCGAACACATCACTCAACATTCCGTATTCATTCGAAGAACGGACAAACTTTACGTTTTCGATGAATATTAAGTTGACCTCTTCATGGATGACCGATATGGCCTTATTGCAAAAGAACCAGGAACTCGGAGAGTTCAATATCAATATCCCGGTCGACCAAAGTGTGCTCGGTACGGACGGTTTCTTGCGTTATGTCCGTAAGGAGGGTGAACAGCCTGCTTATAAAGTCGTAGGCGAAAGTTTCATCGTTCCCCGTTCTTACATGGGATATCGCGATGAGAACGACCGTTTCCGCAACCGTTGGGGAACAGGCGAGTATAAACTTGCGATTCAACTGAAAGAAACGTGTGACGTGACACAGCAATATCGAGATAATTGGAAAAAAGACCGTAAGCGGCGCAAGTCCTTGCAAGAAAAGGAGAATTTTTTTGCCTCAAGTTGGCAAAGCATTTCCAGCCAACGTTGGGACGAACTCACGAAATCTTGGGTCATCACAACCTTGCAAGCCCCGGCACAGATCATCACGCGTGACGTGATCGACAAGTTGGGATTGGAACCGGACGAATAAAAATATGTAATTCTCTAATACCATGAAAATCTTCCTGCTCATATTTTTTTTATTGTCTATGCTAAAGCCTGTTTACACACAGAACAAACAGGCTTTGGCAAAGTCTGATTCGCTCTTTGCCCGTGGGGTGGATTTATATAAAACTGGGCAATACAAAGAAGCCATCCCTTTGTTTGAGGAAAGCGACCGTATTGACAAGGCAGAGTTGGATTCGACAAGCAACCGGCGTGACTATTCGGCGATGTGGTTGGCGAGTTGCTATTATCGTGAAGGAGATACGACCAAAGCAGCTTTTATCAGTCCAGATTATTATAAGTTAGAACCGGTCGATCGCAGGATGACAGTCAAATCTGATTCTCTTTTCATGCTTACGAAGACAACAGAGCATATCCTTGACCAAATAAAGCTTTGGAAGGAAGGTGCAGAAGAGGAATTCCGAAATCTTGGACGTATTCATTATTATCGTGCCAATTCTTTATTGAATATCGCTTTTCTTGAAAATTTGGCAGGTGATTCAGTTAATTTGAGAAAGACAATTGTTGAACTTGGCTATGTTGCACAAAATAATAGGATATGGAGAGGTAACGGAGGAATACTCATGTTTATTTTTTCATCATTGTTGCAGCAATGTAGTGCAGAAGGAATGGACCAGCTTCTGGATGAATTAATGAACGTTGTTGAACCCACTAAAGTAGATAGTGCAGGAAGTGATTTCGATGGATTTTGGTCTGTGTTGATTGAACGTAAGATCAATGAAATAGTATCACGGGGGGAATATAGTGCAGCAATTCGATTTGCTGAAAAACAATATTTGATGCTGAAGGAAGCAAACGTCATTAATAGGAATTATTTTACAGTTACAGCTAAACTTGCGAATACCTTATATATATCAACTTTTTATGATACAGATGAAAACCGAAAAAAAGAAATGTATGATTATCGTGTTCGTCTATATAAGGAGATGTTGGCTGTAGCTCAGAAACTTTATGGAAAAAAATCATTTCAATATGGAACATCTTTATATAAAGTTGCCAATCTATATACTGGGACAGGATTGAAAATGGATAATAAAAGAGGAAAAGAGTATCTACATCAAGCTTTTGATATTCTTACGGATACTATTGTTTGTTTGCAGAATTTGGATGATATGATTGCTCTTATGGCAAGTGCCTATATACCATTTGATATTGTAGGTGATAGCGAATCGTATTTATCTTATTTGGATCGTGTGCAGAATATAGTTCCCGAAAATACTGATTTGTCCAAACTTCAGGAGATAAGAGCTACAATTTATAGGAGTAATAGAAGATATGATGAAGCCATAGAAGTGTTCAATAGTCTTATATCTACTTTGGATATCAATCAATCACCCCAAAGAGTTATAAACTATTATAAGGGCAAAGCTTTGTGTTACCAACTCTCAAATCGAATAGAGGAAGCGATTCGAGATTATCAATTTTGCGATTCTATTTATAATATATTGGAATTGGATAAAGATCTTGAAAGTCTGAATGAATATTCTGATTTGCTAAATACTTTATCTGAATGTTATGTTAAGATTGGTGACTCGGCAAATTGGTCGAAATATAATTCTCGATATGTTCCTATGAAAGAAGAGATAATGCACTCTTTTATAAACGGAAAATTATATATTCAAGATCGGTTTATAATTGAAATTATACGAGAATATGGATGGCAGTGTTATTTTCGTTATTATCTGAAGTCAAGTTTTGATAAAAATCTGCCTAAGGCAAAGAAATATTTGTTGTTGTCTGTGCAGATGGCAGAAGAATCAAAAATAACGAAATCCTTAAAAGACGAATATGCATTGATGGCTTATAGAGATATAGGAAGGATATATACTTATGAGCAAAATTTTGATAGTGCATATTATTATATAAACCAAGTTTTGGTAAGGACAGCTGCAGACAGTATGGAATATTATCATACGGGAGCATTGGATGTTATGGCAGATTTGTATGAACGTGTATCTATAGAACCGGAATTATCTCTTAAATATCGGTATAAATCCGTTAAATATCAAAGTGAAAGGCTTCTAAAAGAACGAAGTTCGATGTTGGAGGCTGAATTTGTAACAAGTTATGATATGATGCGGAGAAATTGGGAAAAATGCGCAGAACATTTTAAATATTTAGGTGATACTAAAGGCGAGTTTGAATGCTATGAACAATTGTTATACTATATCGAAAATATTGAAGGTAAGCAGAATACTAATTATGTCTATGAATGGATTAGTACTTTAGGACACAAATTAAGTTATTATACGTGGGTAGAACCTGATAAATCTATCTGTCGGCAACTATGCGATTCGATTGTTTCTGTTTTTGAGAAAAATAGAAATTCATTAAAAGAGTTTTCGTTTATAAATTATATGAGCTTAGGACGCAATTATTGGTATTCTTGCCATGATACAATAGAAACGGAGAAGTATTTGAAAAAATATGAATCAGAAGTTATTCAGGCGTATCCAACTGATTATTCTTTAAAGAAGGACTATATTGAAATCCAACAAATGCGAACTGATTTTTTGAAGGGAGATGATAAGATTGCTAAACTGAAAGAATATGAACGTTTATATGCATCTGTATCAACATTAAAAGATGTATATTCGGATATATTATATAATTTGTCATCTGAGTTTCAAAAGAAGGGTGATATAGAAAGTCTTATAAAATATTTAGAACGTTTTCAATTGTTAAATCCATCAGAAGGGTATTGCAAATTTGAGCTTATAAATGCTTATTTGGCAATCGGTAAATATGAAAAAATCTTACCTATATTTTCTGCTGTATCAGAAAATATAAAATCGTATATATTAAATGAATTTAAAAATTCTTCTGCCGATAAGCGTGAATGGATTTGGCAATCCTTTTCTGAAGTACCATTCTCGTTGGGAGAAGCTTTGGCTGAGAAATTTCCGGATCAGGTTTCTATTGGCTGTTTATATGACAATATTCTAATTCGGAAGAATTTATTATTGAATACATCTATCAGTTCAGTTAATTTGATCAAGACAGAAGGAGATAGTTTATTGCTTGCCAAATATAACCGTTCAATTGATTTAAGGAATGCATTATTAGAAAGTAACAGTGACGAGATATTTAATGCAGGTCGTTCCCTGAGCCGTAGTCAAGCTGAAAAACTTGTAGATCGGTTTAATAGTGAAATTATGGAACGAGCGGCTATTATCGGTGATTGTACAAAAGATTTGCTCTGCAGGTGGAAAGAGGTACAAGCACATTTAGGACCGGAAGAGATGGCGGTTGAATTTACATCTTACCAATCGTTTAACAAAAAAACGTCTTATGCTGCTGTTCTTCTGCGTAATAGAGGCGAACCTCTTTTTATCCCTTTGTTTAAGGAAGAAGAGTTAATGAAGATCAGCAAAGAGGATTATTACAAAACCACTATTTTAGGCCGGATGATATGGAAACCGATTGAAAAGGAGTTGGAAAATGCTAAGAATATATATTTTTCACCCGACGGACTACTTTATCATATTGCTATTGAAAACTTGCCTTACGACGAAGCAGGGAATCTTATTTGTGATCGTTGGAATCTTTATCGGCTGTCTTCGACGAAACAACTTGTTTCAGCCAAAAATGTAAAAATAGAAAAAGCCTCCGTCTATGGCGGGTTGAGATATGATGCCGACGAACAAGTCTTGATTAACGACAATAAGAAATACCCGGCTAAAAGAGACTTTGAAGTCTCCTCGATCGCCGACTCCTTGAACCTGCGTAGCGGCGTAGAGGAACTTCCGGCTACCAAGACGGAAGCGGTTGACATTGACAAGACATTGGCACAAGTGAAAGTAGCCAACCTTCTATATACTGACACGCTCGGAACCGAAGCCTCGTTTAAAGCCCTGTCCGGACAGAGACGTAACCTGCTCCATATTGCGACACATGGGTTTTACTGGACGGAACGTGAAGCGAAATTAATGGATCATTTAGGATTTCTTTCTCTTAACAATAGCGATCGGCCTCGCTATGTTGAAGACAAAGCGATGACGCGTTCCGGCTTGCTTTTTGCAGGTGCGAACCATGCGTTGAAAGGGAAGGCGCTACCCGAAGGCGTGGACGACGGGATTCTGACGGCAAAAGAGATTTCGGCGTTGGATTTGAGAGGACTTGACATGGTTGTGCTCTCGGCCTGCCAGACCGGATTGGGTGAGATTTCGGGCGATGGCGTGTTCGGCCTGCAACGCGGTTTCAAGAAAGCCGGGGCAAACACGTTGCTGATGAGCCTTTGGAAGGTGGACGATAAAGCAACACAGATGCTCATGACGCAGTTTTATGCGAACCTGACATCCGGTAAGAGCAAATTTGAATCCTTGCGTGAGGCACAACGCTATGTGCGGGAATATGAAACGGAAGTGACGGAAAGCGAGTTCTATAATCAAACGGCTTACCAACAATATAAGTCGGAACGGAACAATGAAGAAGCCTTGCAATCGGAATCGACGGTTCGTAAAATGAAGATCAAACCTTATGCATCGCCCAGATATTGGGCTGCCTTCATTTTGCTGGATGCCGTAAATTGAAAAAATAAAATCCTCCCTGCCCATCCATTTCCACTTCCCTGCCCATCCATTTCTAATTTCATGGGCATGGAAGTGTTTTTTTGTCGTTTTTTTGATATTTAGTCTTAATGGTTTGAATCATACTATTTAAGCAATGGGTATTAACAAACTTTTCGCCAATTTTAACACAAATGTTTTGCAAATAAAATTAACACAATATAAGCCTCTTGCTTGTTAAAACAAGTTACCGTATGTTTGTCCCCGGATGAGACGGAAACACGTTTGTAACCTGAAATCTGATAGTAATAACGATAAACAAAGAGCATGAAAAGAGACCATTTGGCCCAAACTTGGCAAGAGAAATTTATGTTATTTGAAGTTGGAGAAGAATATCTGTACCAATATCAAAAACCCGAACAGCTCGAAAAAGCAAGGGAAGCAGTTGAATCGGAAAACCGGAAAAATGAAATTCTATTAGTGTTAACCGCCAAACGTACGACATTCTCGATCCGGAAAGTAAAAGGACCGGGCAACTAAAAACAAAAACATATAACTGCCGATAAATCCAGTAGATATAAAATCATAATCCATACATCTAAGTGTAAATCATGTTAAATAAGAAAACAAATGCGGGCGGTTCGCGAACCGCAACGAAAATTGCCGTAAAAAGCACAATGCCGAAAAAAGCAGAAGGAGACAAAGTCGCCTTGAGCATGGACAAAGCGTCTGTAGTATTGGGACTGAACCAAACCGAAAGCCTTAGCCTGGTGAATGAAGGGAAATCCTTGCTGCGCAAGGCGGACGGGAACGGGATGGATGACAGCTGTCTCGTACAACTGCAAGACTATATCGAGCGTTGCAATAGTGCAAAGGCCAAAATGAACTCCCGTCGAAAGCCGTTCACCACGGCATTGATCCGTTTGCAGAAACAGTTCGTAGTCGAAGAAAACGCCATTGATCCTATCCAAGCGGGTAGCCCGGCAGCTGAAGCTCGGACGCATATCCGCGCCTGGCAGCAAGCCCGGATGGATGCGGCTGCCGAAGCCGAACGGCGGCTCCTGAAAAATCGTGACAACTATGAACATCGCCTTGCACGCCGGGACGATCTGACGGGCGAGGAGCGGGAAGCCGCCCTGAAGCGTGCCGACGCCCGATTGGTTTCCGGACAGAGAGCACTTAAAGCGGATGCCGTCCGGACTGAGCCAGTGCCGGTCGTCACATCGGCAGACGGCTATCTCGAAGCCTTTAAATTCTGGTGGGAGGGAATTGGGAAAGGCCTTCCGGCCGCCGATCTCGAACGCTATCTCCATCCGATGCTTTCCTTTGCCCGCAAACAAGCGCGAAAAGGCGTTTTCATCACCGGCAGCGGTATTATTTACAAAGCTGTACCGGCGTTGTGAATTAAAGAATTAAAAATTAAAGAATGAACATTATCCAACAATTCAAGCAAATCTCCGTCAAGGATGGACATTTGAAAGCGAGCTACGAAGAGCATAATCCTGTTCTCGACGATACGCATCTGATCACGTATGAGAATCAGGCCGGTATCCACCCCGATCTCAGCGGCTCTTTGCAGCGTCTGGCCGTACATGTCAGGCTGATAGCGGGCCTGCCGGAGACGCAGCCGGTTTATGTCAGCGGTTATTACCGCCAGAATGCAGGCAACGCGCAGCTCTTGACCATCTACGCCCGTTTCGGCGGAGAGAACGACGAAAAGCGGCATCCGGCCGATTTGGCTGCCCGCCTCTACATTGGACGGGATGAATACGCTGCAACGGAACAACTCCTGACAGCTCTTTCCCGTTGCGAACGCGAAGCCATTGCCTACATCATCGAAGGGAAAACGTTCGGAAACGACACTGCCGTTGCGATCGAAGAGGACGATTTGTGGATGTTTGCGAAACCCATTGCCGAATGTTGAGCCGCATCCATCTGAACGGCTGCCTCCTGGGAGACCGGGCGGCAGCCTCGCTCATGCGTATGATGGTGGGCGAGGGAGAGGTGCGAGCCTACCGCGAGGCGGCACCGCTTGCGGGCGAATACGGCTACTACTACGAGCCGCTCCTCAAGGAGTGGATCGCCTTTGACAACCGAGGCGGGACATGCTGGGTTGAAACGTACAAACATGAAAAGGGAGCGAAGGAGGCGCTGTGCGATGGAGACGAACTTTTCGTTGATTGAGCGGCTGGTGTGGAAATACGCCGGTGAGCGAGTCATGGCCGAATACCGCTTCCATCCGGCCCGCGAGTGGCGGTTTGATTTTGCCATTCCGGAGCGGCATGTAGCCATCGAGGTCGAAGGGGGAGCGTTCATCGGCGGGCGGCATGTCCGGACGGACGGATATTTGCGCGACATGGAGAAGTACAACGAGGCTGCTGCCGCAGGCTGGCTCGTCTTACGTGTCTTGCCGTCCGAACTGCTTTCGACCGCCACCTTGCGATTGATCGTGAGAGCATGTAACAAAAAAGAGAGGCAACTTTCGCAAGCCGCCTCTCTCAAACCTTAACTATGAAAAATTTACGTAAAATTTTTCTACAAAAACTTATGCTGTAAATGTATGGCATTATTTTAAATCTCCAAACTTTTTCTTCAAAAAAATAAATAAAAATTTAATCCAAATCTGTAATCTTATGGAACTGAAAGGAATAGATTATTTCCCGTTTTCGATTAATTTTTTCGAAGACAACAAAATAGCCTTGTTGGAAGCCGAATTCGGCAGCGATGGCGTAGTTGTTATCTTGAAATTGCTCAGCCGGATTTACCGGGGCGGCTATTATTGCCATTGGGAAGACGACGACTGTCTGCTTTTTGCCCGCAAAGCGATGGACGGGATGGCGGCAGAAACAGTCCGGGCGATCGTTGCCAAAGCGGTGGAAAGAGGCCTTTTCGACAGGGAGAGCTTCGAACGTCACGCTATCCTGACATCCGTCGAAATACAAGAACAGTTTTTTACGGTCGCCGCCAGGCGAAAAAGAGTGCTGAGCAACGGAATGGACTACTTGTTGATCGACCTTTCGAAATATAAAAGCGTCCGCGTGAAAGAATTTCCGCAACCAAAAGCAGAGATGGATGCGAAAAGTTCCGACCTCCCGGAACAGAGTAAAGGAAAGGAAAAGAAAGGAAAGAAGAGTAAAGAACACTCTCTCGCTCCGCTCGACAGTGGCGAGTGCGGGCGGGAGCAATGGGTGGTTTGGAAAGAGGAACTCCTCGCCGACGAGGATTGGCGGGCTTCCGCCGTCCGGCAGGCCGGGCAAGGTGTCGGCTTTAACGACCTGCTCCCCGGCAAGATAGACGAGTTTTGCGACTTCCTCGTTTCCACAGGCGAAAAGAAAAGTGCCGGCACTAAAAACAATTTCGTCCGTCGTTTCCATTACTGGCTTTCCTATCATGGAGTGAAAGAGGCGGCGGGCGGGCCGGGAACAAAAACGTCCCGGATGTCCAAATTCGAAGAAATGAACCGGGTTGGCGACAAGTCACTCGAAAAGGCTAAACGAATACTTGCCGGACAATGCTGTTAGACAGAGCTATACAAGCGTTCGGCGAACCGCGTATCGAGACCTATGTCACCGACCGACTGGCAACTCGTGTCTCCATGCTGCTCCGCCAGAGCTATATCATGGCCGGGTTCAAGGTGCCGGAAGCCGACGATCTGGCCATCCTGACCGCCAAGCTGACCTCTGACCTGTTCGAATCGTACCGCTTTCTGACCTATGGCGAAGTCTCACTCTGTTTCGAACTCGGCATCAAAGGCGAATATGGTGATTTCATGGGGCTGAACATGCGCACCTTCAGCCGGTGGCTCAAATGCTACAAGACGAGTGATTTCCGCTATCGGCAAGTCATGGAACGTGACAAGCGGATGCAAGCTGCCCTGCCGCCGGTCAGTGAGGCTTACAACCGTGAACGTGAGGATCGGATGTTGCAAAACGCCTTCCGCCATTACCGTGCAGGCTATCCGCTCGACCAACTGTTGCCCGCTCGTGTCTACCGTATCCTCCAAGGCCGGAAGCTGATCGCCGATAGCCCGGCGGATAAGCGGTCTGCAATGGATCGGTTTGCACGCTGGAAACCTGCCGGAATGTTGCCGATGGATGAGGAGACACGCCTGCATTTCGTCAAAACCCAAGCGATGACGGCTTTGCTCCGCCGTTATTTCGACCGTCTTGTGCAGGAAGGTGTCGCAAAACTCCCGCTTTGACACATAAGTCGACGCTGCCCATCGCCTCTTGACATACCTTTGCTCTAGAGACAGACAACATCTGTGTTCGCAATTTTTTAATTCTTTAATTTTTAACTCTTTAATTTTTGCATAAAAACTATGGCTCAGAATTACAAATTAGTCAAGAAAAAAAACTTAGGAAAGGATTCGGAAACGATTCCGCAGAAGATGTTCGCCATCCCCAGCTATAACGGCTATACGGACATGAAGACGTTGTGCAAGATGATCGGTGCCCGAAGTACGGTTTCCAGTGCTGACGTAAAGGCGGTACTGGACAACTTGAACTTCGTGCTGGATATGGAGTTGCAGGCAGGGCGCATCGTACAGCTCGGCGAGTTCGGGAACTTCCGCCTGTCGGTCAGCAGCTCTGGCGCGGAAAACAAGGAGGCTTTTTCCGCAAGTATGTTGAAAAAGGCACGTGTGCTCTTCACGCCGGGCAAATCCTTGCGCAATACGGTCGGCACGCTCAGCCTTGCGGCCAAACAGGACGAGGCGGCTCCCGAAACCGGCGGCGGTGGTGAAGATGATCGGCCGGGAGAACTCTAAGCGATGAAAATAGCGGCTTATAGTTTAAAGGAACTGGGCGGGATGTATTTCCCGAACAGTTCCGCCCGTTCGGGAAGCATGCAACTGAAACGCTGGATCGTGATCAATACGCGCTTATCGACCGCACTTCGCGAAAGTGGCTACGTCAATGGGCAACGTTACTTGACGCCTCGGCAGGTCGGCTTGATTTTTGAGTATTTGGGAGAACCTTGAGAAAATCGGGGATTAAAAATGAAGAATGAAGAATGAAAAATATCCAGTTGGTTCTTGCTTCTCTTCTTGTTGCCTGTGGGCTGGGCCTGCTTTTTGCCGGGTTCTTTCTGCCTCCCGAAGGTGAGATACATGGTTCGGTGTTGGTGGCGTTTGGGGAAACTTGCACATTCGCCGGTGCATTGTTCGGCGTCGATTACAAATATAAAAACAAATCATGAAAGAAATCTCGGAACATTTTACATACGAAGAATTGACGTATAGCCGTATCGCTGTCGAGAATGCGTTGGGCAATGTTCCCGGCGAAACCGAACTGAAAGCGTTGAAAGTGCTGGCGACGAACACGCTCGAACCTTTACGGGAAGTTCTCGGAGCACCTATCGCCGTGACCAGCGGTTTCCGTAGCCCGGAAGTAAATCGGTTGGCTGGTGGTGTGCCCGCTTCCGGGCATGTCAAAGGTGAAGCGGCCGATTGCTACACACCTCTCGGTGCCCGGTATCTGTTGAAAGTATTGCTTGAAAGCGGAATCCCGTTCGATCAGGCAATCCTTTACCGGAAGAAAAACTTCCTCCACATCTCCTACCGTAACCCGGCGGTGAACCGCAAAATGGTGTTGTACAAATGATGATTTATCTGTATGCAACATGGATGGTATGGTCATACAAAATGATTGTCGTTT
>ERZ827037.1814-NODE-1814-length-20898-cov-12.838795_pt1 | contig 20898 bp, 19 predicted proteins | sample MGYA00519924_ERZ827037 | MGnify/ENA primary metagenome ERZ827037 (study PRJEB31778, sample SAMEA3449250) | human gut metagenome | biome: human gut; feature: human-associated habitat; material: faeces | place: United Kingdom | collected 2010/2012 ...
AACAGGAAGTAAGTACCATTTCACGGTCGTTGAAAGGATTGGCGAAGGAACTGAATATTCCGATCATTGCCCTGTCTCAGTTGAACCGTGGTGTCGAGGCGCGTCAGGGCGTGGAGGGAAAACGTCCGCAGCTGGCCGACTTGCGTGAGTCCGGTGCTATCGAGCAGGATGCCGATATGGTTTGTTTCATCCATCGTCCCGAATATTATAAGATAACGGAAGACGAGCGTGGAAATTCCCTGATCGGCCTGGCGGAGATTATTATTGCCAAACATCGTAACGGTGCGGTTGGAGATGTCCGTCTCCGTTTCAAGAGCGAGTTCGCCAAATTTATGAATGTGGATGAAGATGTCCCGGTCCGTGAGTTCTCCTCCAATATGAACGGTTCGGACCCGATGGAAACAATGCCTCCTATACCGCCGGCCGGTGCTGATTTCTTGGCTCCCGGCAATAATGAGGTGCCGTTTTGACGGTGCCTCGTCTATTTGCCGTCGGATGAATCTTTTTCACTAATGTCCAGTATGTCTTTGACTATGTACCAAATGACGAATAGGACCATGACGCATCCGATCACGATGCCTCCGGCTTTTATGACTGTACCAATGTATTCTTCCATGTTTTCCAGGTATAATTTTCGTAAATATAGGAATAATATGATCACATTCCTGTTTTTCAGAATAAAAAGAGATTTATTTCCTATTATTCAGGAGTGTTGTTATTTCTGATATCAATTATTAAGATACTTCAATGTTTTTAATGAACTATCCAATAGGGGATTTCCACTTCTTGTTGTCTTTATAAGAAAAACAATGATATGTGGCGATACGGATTGGTTTTTCTATTTCCTTTTTTGTATACTGCTGTTCTTTCTGCTCAGAATATTTTACAAGAAGATTCGGTATGGGGATCGGTCGGTAAAGACACGATACGGCTGAATCCGGAATACCTGAAAGCGATAGAAAACGGGACTTTGATAAATATTGGGCAACCCTTGGAACTCGAATCCTCCCGACTGCCGATTCTGATAGATTTTTCGGAATATATAAAAGCGGATACTATTCGGCAATTGTTGCAAGTCGATTCACTTCCTCCGGCAGTGTTCTGGCTCTATCAGGCAGATACAGTGCATAAGGGCATACGGGGAGATTATCATAAGCCTATCAAATCGTTAGTCATAAATAATCAGATACGATTAGGACAGACGCCTTTTTACGGTAGAGCCGGAGCACAAAACCTTTTTCTGACAGAGGTGAAGGACGGACAGCGGAGGGGATCGGTGGGGGTTACCATAACATTCCATTTCTCAATAGAAGATATGTTGCGTTCCGCCTTTTGGAAAAGTGAACGGGATAAAAAGCGCAATCGGAAACGGGACTTTACCTGGAAGCATTATAATTCGTATCCTTAAACGGAAATATGGCGGCAGAGTGTGGTAGAGAATCAGACACTTATCATAATTGACAGGTATTCTGTCAATTTTATAACACTATATCGTGGTTATCTCCTTATTTTTGTCTTATAATTCTTAAATTCTCAATATTATGATGATTCCGTTTAAGGTGAAAACCTTCTCTTTCCTGTTGGCTTGTGCCTGCTCGACGGCAGGGATGGCGCAAGTAGTGAATGACTCTCCTGTGAGACAGGTAAAAATATCCGGTTATGTAGGGACTCGAATCGCAGATTGTATCGAACGTCGTGTGAAAGCGCAGGATGTTGATCATCTGGTCGAACCGTTCCGCCATCAGAACGAGAAGTCGCGCTGGCAAAGCGAGTTTTGGGGGAAATGGATACAGGGGGCGATCGCTTCTTATCGTTATAACCGGGATCCGGAACTGTACCGGATCATAAAGGATGCGGCCGAATCGCTTATGGCAACGCAACAGCCGAACGGCTATATCGGGAACTATGCACCGGAATACCAGTTGCAGCAATGGGATGTCTGGGGGCGCAAGTATACTTCATTGGGATTGATTGCCTGGTATGATCTGTCGGGGGATAAGAAAGCATTGGAGGCGGCTTGCAAAGTTGTCGATCATCTGATGACACAGGTCGGGCCCGGAAAAGTGGATATCGTCTCGACCGGTAATTATATCGGTATGCCGAGCTCGTCCGTTCTCGAACCTGTCATGTATCTGTATAACCGGACGAAAGAGGAACGTTATCTTGATTTTGCCAAATACATTGTCGGACAGTGGGAGACGCCTGGCGGTCCGCAGTTGATCAGTAAAGCCATTGCCGAAGTGCCTGTTGCCAACCGTTTCCCGCATCCGAAAACTTGGTTTTCGAGGGAGAACGGACAGAAAGCGTATGAAATGATGTCCTGCTACGAAGGGTTGCTCGAACTCTATAAGGTAACAGGCAATCCGCTTTATCTTTCTGTTGTGGAAAAGACAGTCGGGCATATCGTACGTGAAGAGATCAATGTGGCCGGATCGGGCAGCGCGTTCGAATGCTGGTATGGTGGGAAGGAACGGCAGACACAGCCTACCTACCATACGATGGAAACTTGCGTGACCTTTACCTGGATGCAGCTTTGTAACCGCCTGTTGCAGATGACGGGCAATTCCCTGTATGCCGATTATATGGAGACGGCTATCTATAATGCTTTGATGGCTTCTTTGAAAGCGGATGCCTCACAGATAGCCAAATACAGTCCGCTGGAGGGTTGGCGCCATGAAGGGGAGGAGCAATGCGGCATGCATATCAACTGTTGCAACGCGAACGGTCCGCGTGCTTTTGCCATGATTCCCGGCTTCGCTTATCAGGTACAGGACGATTGTGTCCGGGTGAATTTCTATGCTCCCTCGGAAGCGGAGTTAGTGTTGCCGGGCAAGAAGTCGGTCTGGTTGAGGCAAACGACCGAATATCCGCGGACTGATCAGATCGAGATAGAGGTCGATCCGACGAAAGAGACAACTTTCACCATTGCCTTGCGTATCCCGGCATGGAGCAAGATTGCGACAGTTTCCGTAAATGGGAGACCGGAGGCCGGTGTCCTGCAAGGTGCTTACTTGCCGGTGAACCGTAAGTGGAAAAAGGGCGACCGGATCACTGTTAAGCTCGATTTACGTGCCCGTCTGGTGGAAAGGAACCAGGCACAGGCCATTGTGCGCGGTCCGCTTGTTTTGGCTCGCGACAGTCGTTTCGGGGATGGTTCTGTCGATGAGGCGTCTGTTGTTGTGAGTAAGGATGGATATGTGGAGTTGACACCTGTGGAGGCTCCTGATTTTGCTTGGTTGGCTTTTACTGCCCCGATGGTATTGGGAACGGACTTGGAAAGCCACCGGACTCCGAGGCAGATTCATTTCTGCGATTTTGCTTCTGCCGGGAATACTTGGGACAAAACACAGCGTTACCGGGTGTGGTTGCCGAAGACATTGAATGTGATGCATTCACCTTATAAACCGTATAACCAGTAAACGGGAGCGCTTTACCCTTTTGGTAATCGGAAAATGTAAGGTGTGTATCGAGAAACAAGAAACTTGATTGTAATCTATTGAATAATAGGTTTTTGAAGAAGAAGAATGTGGCAATGGGTAACTCCATTGCTTCAAATAACTCTTTCAATTACGACAAAGATAATAAAAATCCAATTACATAGGCCTATTTCCCTGAAAATATATACCTTTGTATTCAACAAGTTAATATATTGTTCAACTTATGAAATGGCAACTCTGTATATAGCTTAAATGCTTCAGGGTGGTCGGAGAACTAACAAATCTTCGACCTATATTTTTATACCCTATTCTAAACACAGAGTTTTCTCAATTACATTTCTGATTATGATTTATGGCACTGCAAAAGTAGTGCTTAACGGTCATGCTATATTAAGTTGAATAATGAATTATACATATAAACAAATATGGCTCATCAACTTGCCTATAATGGTGAGCCTACTCATGGAACAATTGATTAATTTCACAGATTCCATTTTTCTTGGTCATGTCAGTCAGATAGATTTAGGAGCATCGGCACTGGCTACAATGTATTACACAGCCATTTATATGCTCGGCTTTGGATTCAGCCTTGGAGCACAAGTTGTTATCGCAAGGCGAAACGGGGAAGGGCGCTATATGGATGTCGGCAAAGTATTTTATCAGGGATTGATTTTCTTATCTGTTTTTGCCGTTATCGTTTTCATATTATCCAAACTGTTTTCTCCGGTATTACTTCGTATGACCATTTCGTCTGATAGTGTCTATCAAGCTACCATGAAATATATGGAATGGCGAGATTACAGTTATCTGTTTGCATTTCCTTTATTGGCTATTCGGGCTTTCTTCGTTGGAACAACCAATACCAAAATTCTTACAGCTAACTCTATCGTTATGGTAATCTGCAATGTTATATTTAACTACTTGCTAATATTCGGGAATGCAGGTTTTCCTAAATTGGGTATTAGCGGGGCTGCTATAGGTTCATCACTGGCAGAGTTCGTGGGATTGTTATTCTTGATTCTATACATGTGGAAGCGTGTAGACAGGAAACGGTATGGATTACGTGCAAGTTTTGACTTAGGGCTGTCACTTCACCTCTTAAATATTTCTGTTTGGACGATGGTACGTTCGTTTTTTTGCATCGCTCCTTGGTTTTTATTCTTTGTGGCAATTGAACATTTAGGGGAAAGCGAACTTGCAGCAGCAAACGTAGTAAGAAGTATCTCAATGCTCTTTTTTGTGATTGTCAATTCATTTGCGACTACCGCTATTTCGTTGGTTAGTAACCTTATCGGAGCAAATCAAATTTCAAATGTGATGCCACTGTCCCGTCGCATCATATTGCTAACTTATGCAATGGGTATTCCATTGATTCTATTATCTTTTGTTTTGTCGGGAACTCTTTTAGGGCTGTTCACTAATGATGAAATAGTTGTTCAGAAAGCATTTTACCCATTCTGTGTAATGCTTTCTACATTTATCATCTCTGTACCAGCTTATACATATTGCAATACAGTAATAGGCACAGGTAATACGAAAGTAGTTTTTGTGTTCCAAACGATTAATATTATTATCTATCTGTCATACCTATTTGCTTTGTCCCAATTTCCGAATATTCCGCTTGCAGCATATTGGACTTCCGAACAAATATACGTCTTAATGTTATTACTGATGTCGTATGTATATATGAAAAAAGGCAGATGGTTTAATAAGAGTGTCTAATCCTAACAATGATTTATCTATGTGGGATATTCTGGAAACAAGGCTTTTCAAGTTCTTATCAACTTCCTTATAAAAAAGTTATAATCATGGATAAGACCAATAATATATCTACGCTTACCACCATCGGGATAGACCGACAAACGGGAAAGCTAATAGATAAACTCTGCGAACGCTATTCGCTGAAAAAAGGGGAAATAGTCCGATTGGCATTTGTCTATATTGATAAAGCGTGTATCAACCCATCGGAAGCACCAGAATCCGTAAAATCGGAACTGGCGAAAATAAACAAACGGCAGGATGATATTATCCGCTTCATCCGACACTACGAGGAAGAACAACTAAATCCGATGGTACGAACGGCAAATTCTATAGCCGTTCGCTTCGATGCTATTGGCAAGGAGTTGGAAAACCTTATACTTTCCCAACTGGCAACCTGCCAGGAAAGACAAACAGCCGTACTGCAAAAGGTAAGTGAACAGTTCGGAAAACACGCCGATGTAATCAACCAGCAGGGAAAGCAACTGACTGCCCTATATCAGATACATCAACGGGATTATAAGAAGCTGCTTCACCTGATACAACTCTATTCAGAGTTATCCGCTTGCGGTGTGATGGATAGCAAACGAAAAGAGAACTTAAAAGCGGAAATCATCAATCTGATAAATACATAGAGCCATGCATATAGATTTTGCCCCACCATCGGGTGGAACATATAACAGCAGGAAGCAGCCGACAATTAGCTTCATATTTAGAACATGAAGATTTGGAACGGATGGAAAAAGGTATCTATACCGATGGCTTTTTCAACCTGACGAATGATGACATCTACAAATCAAAGGTTATTAAGGATATAGACAGTAATATCGGGCAACTTCTGAAAACGGATGCTAAGTTTTTTGCTATCCATGTCAGCCCATCGGAAAACGAACTTCGGGCAATGGGGAACACTGAACAGGATAAAGCCGAAGCCATGAAACGGTATATTCGGGAAGTATTCATTCCTGAATACGCTAAGAATTTCAACAAAGGGCTATCCGAAACGGATATAAAGTTTTACGGCAAAAATCATTTCGACTGTAACCGTTCTGATAATGAACTAAATATGCACTGTCATTTGATTGTAAGTCGGAAAGACCAAACAGGAAAGAAAAAACTATCACCGCTTACTAACCACAAAAACACCAAGAACGGAGTAATAAAAGGCGGTTTTGACCGTGTAAATTTGTTCCAACAAGCGGAACAGGGATTTGATAAGCTATTCGGTTATAATCTCCAACTATCGGAATCTTTTGAGTATGCTAATACCATGAAAAACGGTAGTATTGACGATAAACTGAAAATGCAGGAGCAGGAGTTGAAAGAGCCAAAACAATATTTTACTGGCGAAAATAAAAAAGAAGCATTCCAATCCGATGAAGAAGAAAATATGATTTCTTGCAATATTGATAGTAAGCAAAATAATAAACAATCCTTTAATCAGGTAAATAACAAAACCGGAGATTCTTTACTGTCTATCTTCTCATTGGGAGATAGCAATAATTATGATGCAACACTGGCAGAGGAATTACGGGCAAAGAAACTCAAAAAGAAAAAGAAGAAAGGGATTAGACGATGATTGAATATGAAGAATTAAGAGCCGATATAGACCGCTACCTGATGGAATGTTTCAAGTATCGTAAATCGCTTGTCTATCTGACAATAGACAATGTTATCACCACCCGAAGAAACAGCCGTATAGACCTGTATTTGCGTATCAGAAAGGTTGAAAGCCTATTTCCACCTGATTGTCTGATTATTGCCCGATTGGGGTTCAGTAAAGAGCGGATAGGACACGGTACGCACTTTCTCCGGTTCTTGACAGAGATAGCCCTAAAGTATGGATTCAGACACATCGGAATTGAATGTACCAACACTAAAAGTGCCGCTTTCGCCAAGAAGTTAGGCTTTTGTTCCATTGATGGAGAGAACTACACCATATCAACAAATAATCTAATGTCCCATTTTTCAATGGAATAGTTTAATAATTCCTTTCTTTCTCTGAACACAAAGGTATATTCCGAGCCTAAAACAGCAACACCGAGCCGCAAGCAGTTTTTGTAAATTTCTTCCTTTTTCGTTCCTCAAAAGAGTAAATTTACAAAAAGTGTTGCCTTATTTATTCTCTCCATATGTGAGATGTTTATCAGAGAAAAAAGGAAAAAATATGTATATGTGGTTGAATTATGGTATTGATTCCTCAATAACTAATGTCTCTAATTCCTTTTTTATAGTGGCAGGGATGCATAAGAATCTAAGCTAATCTTTAAATCGAAATTATGACTATTGAAAAACAAAAAGTATCTATTGATAATATGCATTAGGGATGACAAAAAAATAGGATGTACCACAAATATTCAAATACGAAAATGATATTTTTATATTTTTATGTATATCTTTGTAACAGTGATTCTTGCAGAATGAAATCAACTAAAAATATAAAATTATGAGTTTTGGACATGCCCTCTATTACCCGTACATTAATTTAACAAATAAAAATTGGGTTAAACACGCTTTGTTATTTTGGGACAACATATCAAGAATAGTTCCACAATCTATAGAGCCAATGGATAGTGAAGATATTATCAAGATTAAAGAAGAATCAGGTTTTATAAATGATTACTATCCTGAACGCTGGGATATATCTCATACATTTCATGATTTTAGTCGAGAGTTGAAGCCAATCCTTGAATCTAATAGATTTTTTCATGATAGATATTCTGAGCGAGAATATCATCACAGACAATATAGGAGAGATTTCCAAAATCGAAGAAGATTTTTTTCTGAATTGGTACAAACAAATGGCTCATACATTCATGTTGAGAAAATGGATACTAGGTTGAAAGAATATTTATTTGATATTGGACTTGCAATACCTGGACGAAATGAATGGGAAGATTGGATTAAAATAGATAATGAGATAGGTTTACTTTACATGACTTATTTTGCAAAGAGCATTTCTAAAAACAACTCTTTACCAATTGTTACAGATATAGATTTATCTTTTTCGGCATCAATTTGTTTTGAATCTTCAATAAATTCCGATTATAATAATCAATTTGAGTACAAATTAGGCAATTTGCTAATTGAAACAATTGTACCTAAAAATATCAATAATGTTTCTCTTGATAGAATATTAGAAATTCGTAGAAAGTATGATGGTGAAAGAACTGCTTTTTTTAATGAGATTTCAACATTATCAGATACCGTAATTGGTATTGATAATGCTAATTCATTAAATGATGCTTTACATCATCATTCAAAATTAATCCTTAACGAAACAAGGAATTTAGAAAAATTGTACAATGCACATAAAATAGAAACTATTAATAAGTTTCTAACTATTTCTTTACCAACGACTATTTCATCATTTAGCGATTATATTCCTGATAATGGAAAACCTTTCGTTGTAGCAGGAGGGATTATATTTGGCTTGTTATCAGCCGCCAATTCTGTGAGAAAAGAAAAATTAGAATTAAAGAATAATCCTAAATCATATCTTCTTAATTTAAAATCTGAATTATCAGGTGGAGATATTATTGACAGGATTAACGACACCGTAAGAGGTGTTAGGAAATGGTAATTGTTTGCAACAAAGACAATACAGAGAAAAAGAGGAGAGTTAAACTTGTACTCTCCCTTTTTTTCATATGACGAGCCTTGATTAATTATGTATATTTTAAGTGTTAATCTTCTTTATTCAAATAGCTTATATTTTCCTTCAATCCGATCCGCAAGGTTCGTCATGTCCTCATTAATCTTAGTACGGGTTATCTCCGCATAGATTTGAGTAGTGGAAATACTTCGGTGTCCCAGTGTTTGGCTAATCGTTTCTATTGGAACACCCATCGAAAGACAAAGGGTTGCATAGCTATGTCTTGCCATATGGTAGGATAATTTCCGGTTGATACCACAGTTTCTTGCAATTCGTTTTAAACCAACATTCACCTGTCCCAAACTCATGTGCGGAAACACTTTTCCATCAGGAGCAAGCCCCTTGTAATATTCCATGATTCGGATAGGAATATTTAATAGCTTTACATTAAACTCCGTATGCGACTTTTGCCTGTTGGCTGAAATCCACAAACTGCCGTCATCTTCGGTAATAATATCTTTCCAAGAAAGCTTATGCACGTCTGCATAAGCCAAGCCGGTAAAGGTCGAAAACAGGAACATATCACGGATAAAACGTTGTGTGCCTGATTTAAGGGGAGTTTTCATAAGTAAGTCCAGTTCATCATTGGTGAGCGACTTGTTTTTAAGTTCCGTCTTTTCCAATTCAAAACCGTCAAAAGGCGGACGGGTGATAATTCTACGATGCAATGCCAAACGTATGACCTTGTTTAGCAAGACAATCCGAGCCTTAACGGTTCTCGGCTTTATCTTGCGTTTTACACGGAAAAAGAAATTTAATGCTTCGATAAAAGGCAAATCTAACTCGGCAAGGGGAATATCCTCTACATGGTATTCTTCCCGAAGAAATTGTTTAAACTGTTTGTAAAGGACTTCATACTGCTTGTAGGTGGATTGTGCCCTGTCGATGCCTATTCTTCCTTTGAAATCTTCCATCATTTCACCGAACAGGACAAGGAGCGTTTTTTGTGTTGTGGCAATTCCTTGAAAGGCGTTCTTCACTTCGATAGCGGTTATTTTTCCGGTTCGCTTTAAAATGTCCTTGTAGTGCGTGTGTATGGAGAGATTAATTTTATTAATCTCTCTGTTGAGTTCAACGGCAGCACGGCTTTTGCCGATTGCCCGACCTGACTTTACACTCCAAAGCCGTTCTTCGATTTTTAGCTTTGAGCCGAATTGTGCGATAGTGTTGCCGATGATAATTTTTCCGACAATCGGAAAAATGGCATCAATATTTGTTTCTGTTCTCTCCGTGTTCCCCTCTCGTTTGAGATAGAAGAACACCTTTAGTTCGTTGTTCATAACGCTCACATTTTTAGTTCGTAAAATTACTTTCTTTGTGAGTTGTCCGAACAATGTAAACCGCAGACAAACAATGCTATAACCAGACGTTCAACGTCATCGGTTTGCCGTATTTTTCGCCTCTCGGAACGGGTAACGGTTTAGAAACGGAAAGTTTGCTCTAATCCGCTTTTTCCCGCATTTTCGCTACTCGGCATCCAAAGACACTAAAAGACATACATTTCTATCTATCAATTAATTACCTTAATTTTCTCCCTTTCTCCTTTTACACTCCTTGTGTATCGAAGCACGCAATATCGAGAACGATGACCTGGGGCAGGAAGGTAAATAAAAATTCGTACCTTTGTATCCTTAAAAATACAAGATACGTGGAAGAATATCTGAAACAATTAAATGAAAGTCAGCGCGAAGCAGTTGTCTATACCGACGGGCCTTCGCTTGTGGTAGCCGGGGCCGGATCGGGAAAGACACGCGTGCTGACCTATAAGATAGCTTATCTGTTAAGGCAAGGGTTACCTCCCCAAAGTATTCTGGCACTTACTTTTACCAATAAGGCGGCACGCGAGATGAAAGAGCGTATCGCCTCCCTGACGGACGAACGGACGGCACGACGGTTATGGATGGGAACGTTCCATTCCATCTTTTCCCGTATTCTCCGTTCCGAGGCGGAGCGTATCGGCTATCCGTCCAATTTTACCATTTACGATGCGACAGATTCCAAAAGCTTGCTCCGTTCCATTATGAAGGAGATGCAGCTCGATGACAAAGTGTATCGGCCGGGAATGGTGCAAAGTCGTATCTCGAATGCGAAAAACGCGCTTATTACCTATAAGGCGTATGAGCAGAACAAGGAGTTGGTGCAACATGATATAGATTCGAAAGTCCCTTTGTTGCGTGAGATATATAAGCGGTATCAGAACCGTTGCCAACAAGCGGGGGCGATGGATTTCGACGATTTGTTGTTGCAAACGAACATCCTCTTCCGCGATCATCCGGACGTATTGGAGAAATACAGGAGCTTTTTCCAGTTTGTGCTGGTGGACGAGTATCAGGATACGAACTTTGCACAGCATCTGATCGTTCAGCGTTTGTGCGAAGTGCATCGGCGTATCTGTGTGGTTGGGGATGATGCGCAAAGTATCTATTCTTTCCGAGGAGCCAATATCGATAATATCCTGCAATTCAAGAACCAGTATCCGGGTTGCCGTATTTTCAAACTGGAACGGAATTACCGTTCGACACAGAATATTGTGAATGCGGCAAACAGCCTGATCCATAAGAACACGAAGCAGATCCAAAAAACCGTTTATTCGGAAAAGGAGGAAGGGAGCAAAGTCGCCATTTGTTCGTCCTATTCCGATTATGAAGAGGGATATGCTGTTGCCGGTAAGATTAACGATATGAGGATGCGGAATTATGATTATGCCGATTTTGCCATCCTGTACCGGACAAATGCACAGTCTCGCATCTTGGAAGAAGCTTTGCGTAAAAGGGGAATCCCTTATAAGATATACGGAGGTCTGTCTTTCTATCAGCGTAAGGAAGTGAAGGATGTCATCTCATATCTTCGCCTGATTGTCAACCCGCATGATGAGGAGGCCTTCAAACGTGTGCTCAACTATCCGGCTCGAGGGATAGGCGATACGACTCTCAATAAATTGATCGTTGCCGCCACTGATCATAACGTCAGTTTGTGGACCGTGTTGAACGATCCGATCGGGTACGCTTTGCCGGTCAATAATGGTACGGCAAAGAAGCTAAGTGATTTCCGGGAGCTTATTTCCGGTTTTATCGAACGGAATGTTAAACTCTCTGCCGAAGAAATCGCTGCAGCGGTGGTGAAGGAGAGCGGCATTGTCAGTGTCTTGTTTCAGGATCGTTCGGTGGAAGGGATCAGCAAGCAGGAAAACTTGCAGGAGTTATTGAAAGGCATTGCCGAATTTTGCGAGATACGCCGCGAAGAAGGAGTGGAGCATGTATCGCTTGCCGACTTCCTGTCTGAGGTGTCGTTATTGACAGATCAGGATAACGATAAGGAAGAACAGGCAAACAAGGTGACAATGATGACGGTGCATGCAGCCAAAGGTTTGGAGTTCCGGAATGTTTTCGTTGTCGGGTTGGAAGAGGACCTGTTCCCTTCTGCCATGTCGAAAGACAATCCGAGGGCGGTGGAGGAAGAACGCCGCCTTTTCTACGTCGCTATTACCCGTGCGGAGGAAAATTGTGTGCTGACATATGCCAAAAGCCGTTACCGTAATGGCCAGAGTGCGATGTGTTCGCCCAGCCGCTTCTTGAGAGATATCGATACCAAATATATTTATGCGTCGGCAGATGTTGCTACTGATGGTTCATTTGCCGGCACCCGTCGTTCTTCGGCTTTTTCCTCTCCTTTCCGCCAACCGAAGGCAATGGAAGAAGATGCTTATGTCTCTCCGGTCGCTCAGGCAGTCGGACGGCAGGCACGTCTGACACGGATGGAAGCGGCTTCTTCGTCTCCCTCTTCTGTTTTGACGTCTGATCTGTCAGGATTGTATGTCGGGGCTAAAGTCCGGCACGATCGTTTCGGGGAAGGTGAGGTGACTGCCATTGAAGGAGAAGGCGGTAATGCGAAAGCAACCGTTTCGTTTGCCCATTTCGGTCAAAAACAACTGCTTTTGAAGTTTGCACGCTTGACAATTATCGAATAAATCGGCTGAATCAATTGATATTCCAGAATGAATCTCCTATCTTTGAGGCATTAACGAATAAAAGACTTAATTATGGGGAAATTCATGGAACAACAAGAGGCTTTGAAGGCTTTGAGAGAGATGAAAAGGGTTAAAAAAGAAGCGATGGCGAAGTATTTCTACGATTTATCGAAGTTGGCTTTTGCGGCAATGGTATTAGGAGGGATGGTTTCATTCTTTCAAGATGCAGATTTGAAGTGGGGAATCGTTATCGTATTGGGAATGCTGATGGCCATTAGTTTTTGTATAACGGGTAATAACTTATTAAAATAGTGAAATTATGGATGTAGCGATATTTTCATTCGGGTTAATGGCTGCTTTAGCCGTAGGTTTTTGTGTGTTTTTATATACACCTGCTGGCAAGCGCTGGAAGGATAGAAATTTATAAAAAATATCTCCCTCTTCGAGAGGAGCGTGGGGCATGTGATCTTCGTTTATCGCCTGGCAGCATTTTTGAAGATTGCATGCCTTTTTTTGTGTCCTGCTCAAAAAGGGAAATACTGTCAGGCTACTGCAATCGGTAAGTTAACGGGACCGTGTATTGTACGCGGACGGCTTTCCCACCTTTCATCTTTCCCGGAGTCCATTTGGGCATCGACTTGACAACCCGTAAGGATTCTTCGTCCAATGAGGGATATAAAGCCTGTGTCACTTTGGCGTTTGTAATACTTCCGTCTTTTTCGATAACGAATGTGACGACTACTTTTCCCTGTTTTCCCTGTTGCTGGGCTTCTGCCGGATATTTTATGCTTTTAGCAAGAAACTGCAATAATGCACTTTGCCCACCCGGAAATTCCGGCATGATATCACATGTGTCATAAATCTTGTCTTTTTCCGGTGGAAGCGGATTGGCTGCTTCCATTTTGGAAACAGTAGTGGTGGCGAGAACAGTAGGTTGTTGGATAACCTCTGCTACCTTTTCATTCAATACACGTGCCATCGCATCGATATTATTGAGCAATAGCAAGCCTGCGGCCATTGGAACCAGTGCCAGGTATTTCACTTTTCTGGCGTTGTTCGTCCTTTTTTTGTTTAACATAGTAATTCTCTTTTTAAGTGGTAAGACACTGAAATTGTTATATAAATTTGCAATAGCCGTATTGGGATGTTTTACTCCGATCAGATGGTACTGGTATTCTTTTTTGTCGAATCCGGCAAGCATGACCTGTTCATCTGCGATAAATTCATGGTTGATACCGATCTCTTTCTTTAGCCACCAGGCAAACGGATTTATCCAGCAGGCGATACAGACGATTTCACTGGCCATCATGTCGATCGAATGCCATTGGCGGACGTGTGTTTGTTCATGGATCAAAATGTCATCAAGCTTTTCCCGTCGATGCGGATCGGGTGAAATGAAAATCCAGCCGAAAAAAGAGTAGGAGGCTTCCGCTTCCGGAAGGATACAAACTTCGGTGCCGTTCAAAGTGATTTTCCTACATTTCCGGTGTAAACGAGAAACAGTGAACAGCTCCGCCAGACACCTGGACAGCAACAGGCCGGCTCCTGCCAGCCAGATAACTTGCATAACCTTGAGTCCGGCTTCTTTCCAGTCGGAGGCGGCTATTTCATTGCTTGCCGTCAGGACTGTTTCCTTAGGTAGTAACCCCGAATAGTAGCCGACTATACCCGCTACGCTTGTCTGGGTGGACAACCAGCCGCTTAAATCCGGTAAAGGATAAAGGAATGCGATCAGGTAAATCGACAATAACACCCCTCTGCGAAGCCTGAAGAACGTATCGTCACGGAATAAGAGGCGATAACAGATATATAAAAATGCCAACGCCAGATTTACCTTTAGAAAATAGATAAGTATCGGAGTTATCATATTGATATCTTTATAATTGATTATTCTTCTTTTTCGATCTGGTCCATCAGGTCCTGTAAATCGCTTTTGGATAATTTACGGTCACGGACGAAGAAGGAAACCATTTCCTTATAAGAACCGGTGAAATAATTTTGTACGACATTCGACATGAAGGTACGCTTATATTCCGCTTCTTTCACACGTGGAGAGAAGAGGGTGATCGTTCCGAATTTTTTCGGGGTGACATACTTCTTTTTTTCAAGATTCCGGACCACCGATGCCACGCTGGTGTAGGGCGGTTTCGGATCGGGCATTTCGTTCAGTATGTCACGGATGAAACACGATCCTAATTTCCAGATATACAACATTACACTTTCTTCTTGTGCTGTCAGTCTTTCCATTGTCTTGTTGTTTTTTGAATTTCAATTTACTATCTTTTCGCAAATCTACTTTATTTTAGTAGACGACAGCGTGCGTTTTGTTATAATAATTGTTAATGAAGAGGAAAGAGGCGTTTGGGAGGCCGTTTGCCTCCTTGCTTCCGGTATTGCGGAGAATAACGGGAAGAATATCTATTTTGAAATGTTAAAACATACAATAACCCCTCTAAAAGCAGTTGTTTTGCAATATATTGATAGTCAATGTTATAGTATGTGTTGGATTATTAAAAAATATTACCCTTGCGGGAAATTTCGTTTTCATGGGTATGAAAATCGATTTTCATGCTTGTGTGTTTCGATTTAGACTAACGGGTATTTTTCAGAAAAGTACAATAAGGGAGGAGGAGACAATAAGCCTCTCTCTTGTTTTTCGCTTTTTATTTAGTACCTTTGCACATATATACTAAATAGAATACTTACCGGATGATAGACTTCAATATGATACCATCCCCTTGTTATGTGATGGAAGAAAAATTGCTCCGCCGTAATTTATCACTGATCAAAAGTGTGAAGGAGAAGGCGGGAGTTAATATAATCTTGGCTTTTAAGGCATTTGCAATGTGGAAAGCATTTCCGATCGTGCGTGAATATATCCCGTATTCGACAGCAAGTTCAAAGTTCGAGGCCAGGCTGGCTTTTGAAGAGATGAGGAGCCGGGCACATACCTATTCGCCGGCCTATACGGAAGCGGATTTCCCGGAGATCTTGAGATACAGCAGCCATGTGACGTTCAATTCGCTCACGCAGTTCGAACGTTTCTATCCGATGGTGAAGGCAGACGGAAACCGGGTATCGTGCGGCCTGCGCATCAATCCGGAATATTCGGATGTCGAAACGGATTTGTATAATCCTTGTGCGCCGGGTTCCCGGATGGGAGTGGTCAGCGACCTTTTGGGCGACAAGTTGCCCGACGGTGTCGAAGGCTTGCATTTTCATACGCTTTGCGAATCGAGTTCATATGATTTGGAAAAGACGTTGGGAGAGGTCGAAAAACGTTTCGGCCGTTTCCTGCCACATATCAAATGGTTGAATATGGGAGGCGGACATCTGATGACACGAAAAGGCTATGACACGGAGCATCTGATCGGTCTGTTGCAGTCGTTCAAGGCCAAGTATCCGAATCTCGAAATCATCATGGAGCCGGGAAGTGCATTTGCCTGGCAAACCGGGTTCCTGCTGACGACGGTGGTGGATATCGTGGAGAATCATGGCATCAAGACTGCGATTATAGACGCCTCTTTCACTTGCCACATGCCGGATTGTCTGGAGATGCCCTATAAGCCGGTGATTCGCGGGGCTATGGAGCCGGAAGAGGGGAAGCCGACCTATCGTATCGGGGGCAACAGTTGCCTGAGCGGCGATTATATGGGCGACTGGTCTTTTGAGCAGCCATTAAAAGTAGGTGATAAATTGATATTCGAAGATATGATCCATTATACCGTTGTCAAGACGACCATGTTCAACGGAATTCCGCATCCTTCTTTGGCTTTGTGGAGCAAGGAAGACCGGCTCGTGATGTACAAAGAGTTCGGTTACGAAGACTATAAGGGGAGAATGGACTGAAGCAATTGACAATATAAAGAGTGTGACAAATAAAATTGTCAATTGTCAATTGTCAATTGTCAATTATTTAGTAATTTAGCGCACTCATTCAAAAGAAGAACAAAAATAAATTAAGGTATGGGTATTTTTAGCTTTTTCAGTAAGGAAAAAAAGGAAACTCTGGACAAGGGGTTATCTAAGACAAAAGAAAATGTATTTTCTAAGATTACCAGAGCCATTGCCGGTAAAAGCAAGGTGGACGACGAAGTCCTGGACAATCTGGAAGAAGTACTGATTACTTCCGATGTCGGAGTAGATACTACACTGAAAATCATATCCCGTATCGAAGATCGCGTAGCCAGAGACAAATACGTGACGACCAGTGAGTTGACAGCGATTCTGCGTGAAGAGATCGCTTCCCTGCTTACAGAAAATCATACGGAAGACCTGGAGTCGTTTACGGTTCCGGAAGACAAGAAGCCGTATGTCATCATGGTCGTAGGCGTGAACGGGGTAGGCAAGACGACCACGATCGGCAAACTGGCTTATCAGTTCAAGAAGGCCGGTAAAAATGTGTATTTGGGAGCAGCCGATACGTTCCGCGCCGCAGCAGTAGAGCAATTGGTGATTTGGAGCGAACGGGTAGGAGTGCCTATCGTGAAGCAAAAGATGGGTTCTGACCCTGCTTCAGTGGCATTTGACACGTTGAGTTCGGCAAAGGCGAACGGGGCGGATGTGGTGATCATCGATACCGCCGGTCGCCTGCATAACAAGATCAATCTGATGAACGAGCTGACCAAGATCAAGAATGTGATGAAGAAAGTGGTTCCCGAGGCACCGCACGAAGTCTTGTTGGTATTGGACGGTTCTACCGGACAAAACGCATTTGAGCAAGCCAAGCAGTTTACGGCTGCAACCGAGGTGAATGCTTTGGCGGTTACCAAACTGGACGGAACGGCCAAAGGTGGCGTCGTGATCGGTATTTCGGATCATTTCCGTATCCCTGTCAAATACATCGGCTTGGGAGAAGGAATAGAGGATCTCCAGGTTTTCAATAGAAAAGAATTTGTAAACTCCCTTTTCGGAGAATAAAGGGAGTTGTACCATAATATATGAGGAAAAATAAGGTAGATATTATAACACTGGGATGTTCAAAGAACCTGGTGGATTCGGAGCAGCTTATGCGCCAGTTCGTAGCGAACGGATATACCGTCGAACATGACCCCCATAAGATTAACGGTGAAATCGTTGTTGTGAATACCTGCGGTTTCATCGGAGATGCCCAGGAAGAGTCGATTAATATGATACTCGATCTGGGAGAGGCCAAAAAGAAAGGGAAGATCGGTAAATTGTTTGTCATGGGATGTCTTTCCGAACGGTTCCTGAAAGACTTGGAAAATGAGTTACCGGAAGTCGATCGTTTCTATGGAAAGTTCAATTGGAAAGAACTGTTGAACGATTTGGGTAAATCCTACCACCGGGAATTGGCTGCCGACCGTGTTTTGACGACTCCCCGGCACTATGCCTACCTGAAGATCGCCGAAGGGTGTGACCGCACCTGTTCGTATTGCGCCATTCCGATCAGTACGGGGCGTTACCAGTCCATACCGATGGAAGAAATCGAGAAAGAAGTCCGCCTGCTGGTGAAACAGGGTGTGAAAGAATTTCAGGTGATCGCCCAGGATTTGACCTATTATGGTTTGGATCTGTATAAACGCCATGCGTTGCCGGAACTGGTGGAGCGCATCTCCGATATTCCGGGAGCGGAATGGATTCGCTTGCATTATGGCTATCCGTCCCATTTCCCTTATGATTTGCTCAGGGTGATGCGCGAACGCGATAATGTCTGCAAATATATGGATATCGCCCTTCAACATATCAGTGACCCGATGTTGAAGAAAATGCGCCGTAACATCACGAAAGAAGAAACGTATGCCTTGATACGCCGGATGCGGGAAGAAGTTTCCGGCATCCATCTGCGTACAACCTTGATGGTCGGCCATCCGGGGGAAACCGAGCAGGATTTTGAAGAGCTGGTCGAGTTCGTAAAGGAAGCCCGCTTCGAACGTATGGGCGCCTTTGCTTACAGCCATGAGGAAGGAACCTATTCGTTTAAACATTATACCGATGATATCGATCCGGACGTCAAACAAGACCGGTTGGACTATCTGATGCGCATACAGGAAGGTATTTCGGCCGAAGTGAATGGCTCCAAGATCGGAAAGGAATTCAAGGTGATGATCGATCGGGAGGAAGACGACTTCTATGTCGGCCGTACGGAATTCGATTCACCGGAGGTCGATCCGGAGATTCTTGTTTCCAAAGAGAAGCCGTTGATCCCCGGAACGTTTTATAACGTACGGATTGACGATGCGCAGGCTTTCGACCTGTATGGAAGCGTACTTTAATTTGATATAAAAACTGCAAAGATGTTTGTCGGTTTACGAAAAAATAACTAATATAGCTGCATAATCTATTAATGGACGCGGATATGAAAAATAAGGAACTGGTTACTGAACTTGCCGCTCGTATGGGCTGGACTGCACAGGAAGTCGCCGAAACGCTTTCTGTCCTGAGTTCCGTCGTCAGTTCGCGTCTGGTAGACAACGACACCATCTATTTGCAGGGTTTCGGCCAATTCGAGGTGAAAAAGAAAGCGGAACGGATCTCGGTCAATCCTTCAAACGGCAAACGGTATTTAGTCCCTCCCAAGCTCGTTCCGGTGTTTAAACCCGGAACGACTGTCAAGAATAAACTAAAAGAATTAGGCGACCATGAATAACCGGCTGACGATACAGGATTTAGCCGGTCCGTTGGCCGAATATACAGGCAAGGACAAGAATAGTTCCGAGCGCTTTTTGAGGGAATTCATAGCGGTCGTATCGGAAGGTGTCTATACGGATAAGCTGGTAAAGGTCAAAGGTCTCGGCACTTTTAAAATTATTCCGGTGGAGAAGCGTGAAAGCATCCATGTGAATACGGGTGAACGTTTTGTAATCCCGGAACATTATAAGTTTTCCTTTCTGCCGGATAAGGAACTGCGGGAGCTTGTCAATAAGCCGTTCTCTTTTTTTGAAACGACCGAACTGGGCGAGCATGTCGATTTTACCGATATGGATATCGTGTCGGATGAACCGGAAATAAAAGAAACGGAAGATGAATCGGTCGAGGAGGTGATACCTGAAGAAAATCGTTTGCTTCAGGAAGAAGAGGCTCTTGATACTCCTGAAATCCAGGAAGCTTCAGAAGAGACAGGGAGTCAGGGAGTCTCGGAAACTACTGAGGTGTCAGAAACTCCTGATATATTGAAACCTGCTGAAAGCCTTGAAAAAACTTCTGAAACATTTGAAGAAGCCCGGGAGATACCGGTAGTAGACCAACCCGTTTGCTCCGTTAAAGAAGAAGAGGATGAAGTAGCTCGCTATTCGGAAACAAGCGTAGGTGTGGATATGTCCCGGAATAAACTGAAATTGATTATTTGGGTGATTGTTATCTTTCTGGCCTGTTTTGGTCTTTGTTTGTCCTTGAATGTTTTCTTTTTTTCCAAAGAAGCCAAGGATATGCTTGATTTAAAAAAGAAAGTGGCTGTTTGGAAGAATCGTGCTGCTGTAGGAGATTCCATCTCTTTGAGGGAAGATACTGTTGTGGTCAGGGATGATGCCGCTCCTTTACCGGAAGACACGCTTTCTAAATTGCCGGATATGAGTTCTCCGGAAACAGAAGAGCCTGTATTGGCTCCTCATGCCGGTTCACCGGATACGAAGGTAAAGTCTGAAACTGCTTCGCCTAAAGTCATTGCCCGTGTCAAGATCGAGCCGGGAAGCCGCCTGACGCTGATCTCGTTGAAATATTACGGGAGCAAATTGTTCTGGGTATATCTGTATGAATATAACAAAGCCATCATTAAAGACCCGAATAACGTGCCTATCGGCACTGTGATCGAGGTGCCTGCACCGGAAACGTATGGCATCGACCGTCGTGACCGTTCTTCCGTCGAAAAAGCCGCTGCCCGCCAGACTGAGATACTGAGTGGCAAACTGTAACGAAAACTCTCCCTTTTAAGTAAAATAAAACAAAATAGTTCTGCGCAGGTTAGTATTATTTAACTGCGAAAGTGCAGGATACGAATTTAACATTTCTAATTTTGTGCATCTTAAAAAAGCAAGTAAAAATAATAACAATATAATTGAAGAAAATCTATGAGTCAGACAGTAGACATTCGTGAGTTGAACGAGCGAATTGAAAGTAAAAGT
>ERZ827037.1816-NODE-1816-length-20892-cov-6.150406_pt1 | contig 20892 bp, 18 predicted proteins | sample MGYA00519924_ERZ827037 | MGnify/ENA primary metagenome ERZ827037 (study PRJEB31778, sample SAMEA3449250) | human gut metagenome | biome: human gut; feature: human-associated habitat; material: faeces | place: United Kingdom | collected 2010/2012 ...
TTTTACCTACCCCCAGTTGAACTGGGGGTTTTGTCATACCTGTTCGGCGTACAAACAAAATAGCCAGAATCCTTTTCGTTTTAAGGATTCTGACTATTTTATGATTCTCAATATCTTCCATTGGAACCCTATCCACAGGTTCCCTTTTTTCTCAAGAGATTTCCACAAAATCTCTCTGTTTATTCCACATCCAAATCCAGTCTGGGTTCTGCTTCTTCTTCCACAGCGGTTTCCATGACACCGTCTGTCAGTGTAGGCAGACCATAGTGTTCACGGACTTTGTTTTCGATTTCTCTGCACATGTCAGGGTGTTCCTTCAGGAATGTTTTTGCGTTTTCACGTCCCTGACCGATACGGGTTTCCCCATAAGCGTACCATGCGCCGCTCTTGTTTACAATATCCACTTCGGATGCCAAGTCCAGAATATCCCCTTCTTTGGAAATGCCCTGACCATAAACAATGTCAAATTCCGCAGTCTTGAAAGGAGGTGCCACTTTGTTTTTGGCAATTTTCACTTTCACGCGGTTCCCTACAAAGTCTGTCCCCTGTTTGATGACATCAGACTTACGGATATCGATACGGATAGAAGCATAGAACTTCAGGGCACGACCACCGGTAGTCGTTTCAGGGTTACCGAATGTGACACCAATCTTTTCACGGAGCTGGTTGATGAATACAACAGTACAGTTGGATTTTTTGGTGATACCAGTCAGTTTTCGCAGAGCCTGGCTCATGAGTCTTGCCTGCAAGCCCATATGGGAATCCCCCATTTCCCCTTCGATTTCCGCACGGGGAACCAGAGCCGCAACAGAGTCCACAATAACAATATCAATGGCGCCGCTGCGTACCATAGTTTCTGCGATTTCCAGTGCCTGTTCGCCGTCGTCAGGCTGGGAAATATACAGATTGTCAATATCTACACCCAAAGCCTTTGCATAAGTAGGGTCCATAGCATGTTCCGCGTCGATGTAGCCCGCAATGCCGCCACGTTTCTGCACTTCCGCTACCATATGCAAAGCAACGGTTGTTTTACCAGAAGATTCAGGACCATATACTTCGATGATTCTGCCCTTAGGCACACCGCCCACGCCCAAAGCGATATCCAGACTCAAGGAGCCTGTGGGAACCACTTCCACGTTCATTTTTGCGCTGTCGTCACCCAGTTTCATTACGGCACCTTTGCCGAACTGTTTTTCAATCTGGCTCAGAGCCGCGTCCAATGCTTTTTGTTTATCTTCAAATTTGATTTCGTCTTTGCTGTCTTTTGCTTTTGCTGCTGCCATGCCGCAACCACCTTTCCAAATAAATCGAACTTATGTTCTCATTTTACTCGATTTCACCGGGACTGTCAACCGCTTTTTTTCGTCCCAAAGGGGCTTCTGCCAACAATACCGCCCCAAAAATCAGGATACAGCCCACATACCCCCGAAGGGTCAGCCGTTCTCCATAAAGCACAGCGGAAATCACTGCCGCAAAAATAGATTCCGTTGTGATGATAAGAGCTGTTTTACTAGCCGAAGTATACCGCTGTCCCACAGACTGAAGCACAAAATACACCCCTGTGCAAAGGATACCTGCGTTGAGGAAATTCCCCACCGCTCCCAGAGAAAGAGGCGGCACCTCTCCCCCCATCATGAGGGAAATGAAAAAGGCAAGAACTGCCACCACCGCATTTTCCACCAAAGCAATATGTACCGAATCACAAGCGGCAATCATCCGCCCCATGAGTGCCATTTGCAGGGAAAAAGCGATGGATGCCCCGAATGACAGTACTGCCCCCAAGTCCAATCTGAGTCCATCTGTCACAGACAGCATAGCAACACCGATCACTGTCACCACTGCCGCCAAAATCACACTAACTGCCGGTTTCTGCCGAAAAGCAAACCAGCAGATAAAAGGCACTACCACCGCCTGTGTGTTGCACAAAAAGGCATTGACGGATGGTGTTGTATACTGTAATCCCAAAGTCAGGAGCAGGAACGTTGCCGCCAAAAGCAAACCCAATATGCTGCCCACTTTCCATTCTGCTTTGGTGATGTTTTTCCATGCTTTCCAGTAGAAAATCCCCAAACAAAGGGCTGCTACCAGAAATCTGCCAAAAATCACCTGATAAGGGGTATAGCCCCAATCCAACAGATATTTGCTGCTGATAAAGCCGCTGCCGCCGATGAATGCTGCCAGAAACAGCAGCAAATCTCCCTTATGCTTCATCCTGCAATGCCTTCCGCAATAAATCCAGTGCATAGAAAGCGGCACGTTCCCGAATCTGGTTCCGTTTGCCTGTATAGCGGTATTCTGTTACGGTTGTTTTGCCATTCACATAGATGCCAATGTAAACCAGCCCCACGGGTTTTTCTTCTGTGCCGCCGCCAGGACCGGCAATGCCTGTAGTGGAAACGCCAATAGCCGCATCGCTGGTTTTTGCCACGCCTTCTGCCATTTCCGCAGCCACTTCTCTGCTCACTGCGGTATATTTATCCAGTGTTTCCGCTTTCACGCCCAAACGACGCATTTTCGCTTCATTGGTATAAGTCACGCAGCCTTCTAGCAGCACTTCGGAAATGCCGGGATATTCCACCAGCGCGGAAGTCACCAGACCACCTGTGCAGGATTCTGCCACAGCAATGGTCTTTTTCCCTTCCAGCAACATCTGTGCCACAACCGTCTGCATATTGGTTTCCCCTTCGGCATAAACAGCGTTACCCAGACGTTCTTTCAAAGCCGCTTTCACAGGCGCAATGAGTGCGTGAGCTTCTTCTTCAGATTTTGCTTTTGCTGTGATGCGCAGGATGGATTCACCGTATTTTGCGTAAGGGGCAATGGTGGGGTTTGTCTGGGCATCAATGATGTCTTTTACCAGTGTTTCCATGGCGCTTTCCCCTACACTTGCCACACGCAGGATTTCAGAAACGAAAGTATATTCCTGTTTTTTCTGCAAATAAGGTTTTACCGGATTTTCAAACATGGGCATGGTTTCCTTGGGAGGACCGGGCAGCATAGCAATGATTTTGCCGTTTTTTTCCATGATGATACCGGGGGCAGTGCCGTTGTCATTGTAGAGCACAATGCCGTGTTCCTTAGGCACCATAGCCTGTTTCCGGTTGTTTTCTGTCATGGTTCTGCCTGTGCGTTTGAAATATTTTTCGATTCTGCCCAGTGCTCTTTCATCCAGCACCAGTTCTTCCCCGAAATATTCCGCCGCTGTTTCCTTTGTCAGGTCGTCTTCTGTGGGACCAAGTCCGCCTGTGGTGATGATCAGGTCCGCACGGGAAAATGCCTGAAAAATGGTATCTTTCAGACGTTTGGGGTTATCCCCCACCACTGTCTGAAAATAAACTTCAATCCCTAGCTGTGCCAGTTCTTTGGACAAATACTGGGCATTTGTATTCAAAATATCTCCCAGCAGGATCTCCGTTCCTACTGCAATGATTTCTGCTTTCATTTCTGCACCTCCAAAAAGTTGTCTTATGATATGATACGCCTCTTTTGCCTTTCTTACAAGGTTTCTTTTGCAAGCACTTCTGCGTAATGGTCAGGGTCTGTGTTGCCTTCGGTGCTGATGAGGAGTACCACGCTCTTTTCATTCAGTCCCAGTCTGGTTTTGATTTCCGCCAAATCAGGATTCTGATTCAATTCATACAAAAGCCCCATACCAACGGCGCCGGATTCCCCGGAAACGACTTTGTCATCCCCAGCCAGAGGTTTGCCCAGCAGCCACATACCTTCTTCTGTCACAAAGTCAGGACATGCAGCATAAGCCACAGGAAAATCCCGCAGTGTGGGATAGGTCACCAGACAGGGTTCCGCACAGTTCAACCCAGCCATGACTGTTTCGCAGCTGCCAGTGGACGCATGAGGTTTGCCATCATTGATCTTTGCTGATTCAAAAATACAAGCAACAGTGTCCGGTTCTGCAATGATGACTTTTGGCAATTTCTCACCGTAATGGTTCACCAGATACCCCAGCACGCCTCCAGCGAAAGCACCAACGCCAGCCTGCAAAATCACCAAATCCGGTGCATCTACGCCTTTTTCCTTGAGCTGTTCCACAGCTTCTTTCGCCAATGTGGTATAGCCCTGCACGATATAAGTCGGAATTTTTTCATAGCCTTCCCATGCTGTATCCTGCACCATAGTCCAACCATTTTCTTCGGCTCTTTTGTTAGCCATGCGGACGGTATCATCATAAAAATAGTCCGTTACCAGAACTTCTGTGGCACCTACATCACGGATTGCCTGCACACGGCTTTCCACTGTGCCTTTGGGCATATAAACATAAGCCTGACAGCCGAATTTCTTTGCCGCCCAAGCAACACCTTTGCCATGATTGCCATCGGTAGCAGTGATGAACACCATATCCTTGATTTTTTCCTTATTTTCTTCGGAACAAATCTGGGAAAAGTCCGCTTTTTCCAAATCCAGCCCCAGTTTTTCACAAATGACTTTGGAAACGGCATAAACGCCGCCCAATCCTTTGAAAGCATTGAGCCCAAAGCGGTGGGATTCATCCTTCACAAAAATATTTTCCAGTCCCAGTTCCTTCGCCCTTGCAGACAATTCCGCAAGAGGTGTCACTGCATAACCGGGTACGGAGCTATGAAATGCCGCGATTTTTTCCACAACTTCTTCTGCCAAAAACGCAGGCGCAATTCCCTGCCGCTTTTCCGCTTCTATGATGCCAATGCCGTTATTTGTCCATGTGATCTGCCGTTCCAAAACCATTCCTCCTTTTTTACTGCACTGACACCATTGTAACGAAAACATGCTAAAATTGCAATTTCCCCAGCGAAAAACGCAGGAATCCTGTTCTTTTCCTTTCCTAATACATCATTGCACGAAAAAAAGATTGGTGCTATCATAAAAGAAAAAGGCGTTTCCATTTTCTGCAAAGGAGGGGATTTCATGCAAGGATTATACAAACTGGCACTTGTTGGAACGAAACAACAACTCACCGATTTTCTGAAAAAAGTCAATGATAACGACCCGGATTCTGTATTCAATGAATACCCCGTGGAAGAAGGCACAGGGCTCAGAACAACACAAGGATATGGTCTGCAAAAATTTCTGGATCACTATAAACTTATCATTGAAAACACCGGTTCCGGAAACATCAGCGGCATGTATGAAATGGTCACAGAAATCGGAAAAATTGCTCCTGAATTAGAAATTATGCTTTTGACACAATATTTGGATTATGACGATGACGACACTTGGGACATCTATTACAAACCTGCAGGCGAAACCGATCCTTCAGAAACCGAGGGAAGCCTTTACAAAGAAACAATGGGTGACGCTCTTTCCTTTGGCGAGTTTCTGAATTACAGATCCATGGGCGATACAGTTCTTACATTAGATATTGACCGGGAAAAATTCAAGGAATACTTTGATGCATATAATGAATATAACGAGTTTAGCTACGAAGAAGTGGAACCCATTCTGGATGCCCTTGAAGATCCGGAACGGACAGATTTTTCAGAATTTGAAGATACCCCGGGCATGTTTTTTGCGGAAGAGGTCATCGACAATTATTTGGAAGAACAGAATGGATCGGGCGGCGCCCCCTATGCCGCAAAAGGAAACGGCGTTCCGGCTATCGAATATATTGCCAGATTGTTTGCAGGCAACTGGGGCATCACCTTTGGTATACTCTTTCGCTTCCATCCCGAAACATTCGACAACCGTTTTGCCGGAAAAACCTTTGTCATCACAGGCGAACCAGATGAATATGGCAAAGACGGTGCAAAAGAGATCATCGAGAATTTCGGCGGCGTTGTGCGTGGTGCCGTAAGCGGAAAAACCGATTATCTTCTTGTCGGAGCTTATGCCGGTGAGAAAAAACTGGAAAAAGCAAAGGAACTGGGCGTTTCCATCATCACCACAGATGATTTTGAACAGATGATTTCCTGACAAAAACCATAGAAAACCCCCTTCACACAGTTTCAAACTGTGGAAGGGGGTTTTTTATTTTTCCATCTTTCATTTTTTAACTGCGTACTTCTTGGGAGCGTTTCTCCAAAATTTCCGCAATTTTCTTTTCGTCCACATCCCATACCTTCTGAAAAGGCAGCGGCTGTCGCCGTTCCACCATGGGTTTTTCCAGCCACATGAGCCCCAGCCATTTTCCATGCTTGAAGGCACAGCGGGGAAACACTGCTGTTTCCACAAAACCAAGGCTGGTGTGTAGCACATAGCTGGCACGGTTGGTGGCTTCGATACAGCCATAGACCTTTTCCACATTCCGGAGGCGCAGAATATCCATCAACGCCCGGTAAAAGGCTTTGCCCAATCCTTTTTTCTGGAAAGCAGGCGCCAGATACACAGAAAGCTCTGCTCCCCACTGGGAAGCTGCCCGCACCATGAACTGATGGGCATAGGCATAACCGCCGATAACGCCATCTTCCTCATAGACCAGATAAGGATATTTCTCCAGAATCTCCTCAATTCTGCCGGCAAATTCCGCTTCTGTGGGCACCACATATTCAAAGGTAACATTGGTATGTTCGATATAAGGGGCATAGATGTCCAAAATCGCTTTGGTATCTGCCGCCGTTGCCATTCTGATTTTTCCCATAGATTATCCTTTCAGAACCTGTTTATTTTTAATGATATAATCCGCCCCGGACACAATGGTAAAGAATACTGCCAGACCCACCAGAATGTTTTCGATCATAGGCATTGCCGCAAAAGGCAGATGCAGCAGCACCAGAATGATCATAATCATCTGTGTGGTTGTCTTGATCTTGCCCCACCAGCTTGCCGCCATGACAATATTGGCTTCCATGGCAAGGGTGCGGAACCCGGTAATGGCAAATTCTCTTGCCAGAATCACGATAACGACCCATGCAGGCAGGTCTTCCATGGCTACCATGGATACCAGCGCAGACATGACCAGCAGTTTATCTGCCAGAGGGTCCATAAATTTCCCAAAATTACTTACCAGATTATACTTTCTTGCAATATGACCGTCCAAAAAGTCCGTCAGGGATGCCACAATGAAAATCGCTGTTGCAATATAACGATTCATAGGCTCATCCATGAGGAACAGCACCAACAGGAATACGGGAATGAGAATCACCCGCATGGTTGTCAGCTTATTCGGTAAATTCATCTGCATAAACCACATCTCCCATCAAATCATAGTCCCCGGCTTCTTTGATTTTCACGGAAACGAAGTCCCCGGAATAGGCTTCTTCCTCTGCATGGAAAAATACCATGCCATCAATATCCGGCGCATCCCAACGGGTACGACCGCAGTATACATTTTCTTCCGGCAGTTTGCCTTCCACCAGTACTTCCAGTGTTTTGCCCACTTCCTGCTGACACAGGGAAGCGGCAATGTTTTTCTGGATGTCCATGATGATTCTCTGACGTTCTTCTTTCACTTCATCATCAATCTGGTTTTCCATTTTTGCTGCAGGGGTGCCTTCTTCCTGAGAGTAGCAGAATACACCCAAACGGTCAAAGCGCATTTCTTCCACAAATTTCTGCAAATCCGCGAATTCTTCCTCCGTTTCTCCAGGGAAGCCCACAATCAGTGTGGTACGGATGGCAATATCCGGCATCGCATCACGAAGTTTTTTCACAGTCTGACGAATGAGTTCCTGACTGCTTTTTCTGCCCATGCGTTTCAGTACGGTATCACATCCATGCTGGATAGGCATGTCGATATAATGACAGATTTTTTCATTTTTCGCCATAACGTCGATGGTTTCCTGTGTCAGTGTTTCGGGATAACAGTACAGCAGACGAATCCACTGGATGCCTTCCACTGCCGCCAGTTTTTCCAGCAGTTCATGAAGCTTTGGTTCACCGTAAAGATCTCTGCCGTAAATGGAAGTATCCTGTGCCACAATGACCAGTTCCTTCACGCCCTGTTTTGCAAGGATTTCCGCTTCTTCCACCAGACTTTCCATGGTGCGGCTTCTGTGTTTGCCGCGCATTTTGGGAATGACACAGTAAGTACAGTGGTTGTCACAGCCTTCGGAAATTTTCAGATAAGCGAAATAAGGTGCTGTGGAAAGAACACGGAGTTTCCCGTTTTCATCCTTCATGGGTTTGTTGATGTCTTCCAGACATTTGAAGGTATGTTCGCCTCCCAGAATTCTGTCAGCGGCATCTGCCACTTCTTCGTAAGCGGCAGTACCCAAGATAGCGTCTACTTCGGGAATCTCATCAAAAAATTCCGCTTCGTAACGCTGTCCCAAGCAGCCTGCCACAATCAGACCTTTGCACTTGCCTTCTGTTTTATATTTCGCCATTTCCAGAATGGTTTCAATGCTTTCTTCCAGCGCGTCCCGGATGAAACAGCAGGTATTGACCACAATGATGTCTGCCTCCGCTTCGTCCGCTACTGCCTGATAACCTCTCTCCTGCAACAAACCCAGCATGACTTCGCTGTCTACGCGGTTTTTGTCACAGCCCAAAGAGGTAAATGCTACCGTTCCTTTCATTGGTTTCCTCCTTAAACATCGATTCTCATAAAGGAAGCGGAACAACAGCAAATTCCTCTTAAGAAAACATTGTTTTTTCTTTATTTTCTTAAGAGGAATTGCGATGGCTTTCTTCAGAAGAAAACATACAAAATACAATCTTAGCAAAAATAAGAAAGCCGGAACCCTCTGCATGATAAGGTTTTCAGCTTTCTTTGTTTTCTTATGAAGATGCCCTTAAACTCTGCTCCGCTTCTTTGTCTATCCTATGAGTATACTATACTTTTTGTAAAAAATCTATGTTTTCCGCTGAATTTGTGTATTTTTCCAGCAAAGACAACATTTTCATAAAAAAGAATATCACCCACGTTGTACACGTCAATGATATTCCCATTTTTACAGTCCGTTCTGCAGTTTTGCCGCTGTGATGCAGTTTTTCATGAGCATGGCAACAGTCATGAGTCCTACGCCGCCGGGCACAGGAGATACCGCCCCAGCCACTTCGCAAACGTCGTCAAAATCTACGTCGCCGCAAAGCTTGCCGTTTTCATTGCGATTCATGCCAACGTCAATGACAACAGCCCCTTCTTTCACCATATCTTTGGTGACAGTATGAAGCTTGCCCACTGCGCTCACCAGAATATCCGCTTCTTTGCAGATACCTTTCAAATCTTTTGTTTTGGAATGGCAGATGGTAACCGTGCCGTTTTTCTGCAAAAGCAGCATAGCGGTGGGTTTGCCTACGTTATGGCTCCGTCCAATGACAACACAGCGTTTGCCTTCGATGGTATGACCGCTGCGTTCGATCAGTTCCAGCACGCCAGCAGGGGTGCAGGGCAAAAATCCCTTCTGACCTGTGTGCAGCAGACCCACATTCAAAGGATGGAAACAGTCCACGTCTTTTTTGGGGTCTACAGCCAGAATGACTTTTTCCTCATCAATCTGAGGAGGCAAAGGCAGCTGTACCAATACCCCATGGACGCTATTGTCCATATTCAGCTGTTCCACCAGCGCCAGCAAATCTTTTTCTTCTGTATCCTCCGGCAGTTCATAGGAACGGGAGAGGATACCCACTTTTTCACAAGCCTTTTTCTTATTATTCACATATACCATGGAAGCAGGGTCGTTTCCCACCAAAACCACAGCAAGGCAGGGGGTAATCCCCTGCCGCTGTAACTTTTGTGCTTCCAAGGCAGCTTCTTCTTTGATCTGATCGGAAATAGTTTTTCCGTCGATGCGTTGTGCCTTCATAGCATAACTCCTTTATATTTTTGATTGATTAGAACAAACCAACAATGTTGCCGTCAGCGTCAATGTCGATGTTCAGTGCCGCAGGTTTCTTAGGCAGACCGGGCATTGTCATAACATCGCCCAGCAGTGCAACGATAAAGCCTGCACCAGCAGAAATACGAATTTCTTTTACAGTTACTTCAAAGCCTTCGGGGCGACCCAATACCTTAGGATCGTCGGACAGGGAGTACTGTGTTTTTGCGATACAAACAGGGAAATGTTCAAAGCCCAGTTTTTCGATCTGTGTCAGTGTTTTCTTTGCTGCTGCTGTGAAGCTTACATGACCTGCACCATAGATTTCCTTACATACTTTATTGATCTTTTCTTCGATGGACAGGTTGTCTTCGTACAGCACATGGAAATTACTTTCTTTTGTTTCCAGTGTTTCCAGTACTTTTTCAGCCAGTGCTTTACCGCCTTCGCCGCCGTCAGCCCATACTTTTGCTACTGCGAATGTTGCGCCCATTTTTTCGCAGCGTTCTTTCACATAAGCCACTTCCGCGTCTGTATCTGCTACAAAGTGGTTCAGTGTAACCACAACGGGCACGCCATATTTCTGGATATTTTCAATGTGTTTTTCCAGGTTTACGAAACCTTTTGCCAGTGCGTCCAGATTTTCGTTGCTCAAATCTGCTTTGGGAACGCCGCCGTTGTATTTCAATGCACGAACAGTTGCAACCAGTACAACTGCGTCAGGTTTCAGACCAGCTTTTCTGCATTTGATGTCGAAGAATTTTTCTGCACCCAGGTCAGCACCGAAGCCTGCTTCTGTTACCACATAGTCAGCCAGTTTCATAGCAAATTTTGTTGCGCGCACACTGTTGCAGCCGTGAGCGATGTTTGCGAAAGGACCGCCGTGGATGAATGCGGGTGTGTGTTCCAATGTCTGTACCAGGTTGGGCTGCAGCGCATCTTTCAGCAGAACTGTCATAGCGCCGTCTGCGCCAATCTGTTTTGCTGTAACAGGTTCATCGTCATAAGTATAACCAACGATGATTTTGCCCAGCATTTCTTTCAGGTCGTGCAGGTCGTTTGCCAGACAGAAGATTGCCATGATTTCAGAAGCAACGGTGATCTGGAAGCTGTCTTCTCTGGGAACACCGTTTACTTTGCCGCCCAGACCGGAAATCACATGACGGAGCTGTCTGTCGTTCAGGTCCACAACTCTTTTCCAAGCGATTTTTCTGGGGTCGATGTTCAGTTCATTGCCCTGCTGGATATGGTTGTCCACCATAGAAGCCAACAGGTTATTTGCTGTTGTGATGGCATGGAGGTCACCTGTAAAATGCAGGTTGATGTCTTCCATAGGCACTACCTGTGCATAGCCGCCGCCGGCTGCGCCGCCTTTGACACCCATGCAGGGACCCAGAGAGGGTTCTCTCAGACATGTCAGGGCGTTTTTGCCCATCTGCTGCAGGGCCTGTGTCAGACCGATGGTAACGGTTGTTTTGCCTTCCCCAGCAGGTGTAGGGTTTACAGCTGTTACCAGAATCAGTTTTGCGTCGGGTCTGTCTTTGATCTGATTATAATACTTATCACTCACTTTGGCTTTATACTTGCCATAACATTCCACATATTCTTCGGGGATGCCAGCTTTCGCCGCAATGGCGGTAATGGGTTCCATGGTGCATTCCTGTGCAATCTGCAAATCTGTTTTCATCTTCAAAAACTCCTCTCTCCGATTCCAATATGTCCTTGCGCTTGCCTGTCCTACTTTGAAAAAAAGCCGACAGTCCAAGCGTAATCGCCCAGACGGTCGGCATCAATTCTGTCATACTCCATGTGGTTACTCCACTTCCGTCAGTCATATGACTCTACCAAAATGGTACTATATCCTACGAAATTTGTCAATGTGCAACCTGTATGAAATCCATATTCTTTTATGCGTTTTCCTCTGTGGGGGACTGCATTTCCTCCCACTGTGCTCTGGTGATGAGGACTTTTCTTGGTTTGCTGCCTTCTTCCGGTCCAACCAGTCCACGTCTTTCCAGTTCATCCATGAGTCTTGCCGCACGGTTATAGCCGATGCGGAACTGACGCTGAAGCATGGAAACAGAAGCCTTTTCTTTTTCCAGAATCAAATCCACTGCCTGTTCGAAAAACTCGTCTGTTTCCTCGCTGGGACCGCTGGCAGTTTTTGCCACTGCTGTAATCTGATCCACCATTTCCTGTGTATATCCAGGGCGGCTGCTTTTCCGCAGGAAGTCCACAATCTGTTCCACTTCTTTATCCGTTACAAAAGCCCCCTGAATACGAGAAGGTTTTGCCTGACCGGAAGGATAGAACAGCATGTCCCCTTTGCCCAGCAGTTTTTCCGCGCCGACCATATCCAAAATGGTACGGGAGTCTATGCCGGAGGAAACGGCAAATGCCAGACGGGAAGGAATATTGGCTTTGATAACACCAGTGATAACGTCTACGGAAGGACGCTGTGTGGCAATAATCAAATGCATCCCTGCCGCACGCGCCATCTGTGCCAAACGGCAGATGGAATCTTCCACTTCGCCGGGTGCTGCCATCATCAAGTCTGCCAATTCATCGATGATGATAACAATCTGGGGCATTTTTGCTTCCGGTTCGCCTTTTTCTTCCTTCATGGCATTGAAGCCCTTGATGTCACGGACACCGCATGCCGCAAAGTCATTGTATCTTTCCAGCATTTCTCTCACTGCCCAGTTCAGTGCCGCTGATGCTTTTTTCGGGTCGGTAACAACGGGAATGAGCAAATGAGGAATACCATTATAGACACTCAGTTCTACCACTTTCGGGTCAACCAAAAGGAGTTTCACTTCTTTCGGGTCTGCCTTATACAAAATGCTTGTAATCAGTGTATTGATGCAGACACTCTTACCACTGCCTGTTGCGCCGGCAATGAGCAAGTGAGGCATTTTTGCAATGTCTGTGACAATGGGATTGCCTGTAATATCTTCCCCCAGTGCAAAAGCCAATTTGGATGGATGTTTGCGGAAAGCGTCACTTTCCAGCACTGTCCGCAGATATACGGACTTGGTTTCTTTATTTGGCACTTCAATGCCTACTGCCGCTTTACCGGGAATAGGCGCTTCAATACGAATGCCGCTGGCAGCCAGATTCAGGGCAATGTCGTCTGCCAGATTGACAATCTTGCTGACCTTAACCCCCTGACTGGGAGATACTTCATATCGTGTAACGGTGGGACCTGCGCTGACATTGATGACGCGGGCTTCTACACCGAAACTTTTCAGTGTCATTTCCAGTTTTCTGCCGTTTTTCTGCTGTTCCAGAATCCCGGAGCCGCTGCTATTGCCAGGATCACGTCCTAACAGGCTGATGGGCGGGAACACATAAGGTTTTTCTGCCGGTTCCGCAGGCGCTGCTGGCTGCTGTGCTGTTTCTTTCTGGGCTTCCGGTTTTGTAGGCTCTGCCGCAGGTACGTCTGTTGGCATTTCTTCTTCCACTGGCTGTACTTCTTCCACTGGCATTTCTTCTGCCATAGGTTCTTCCACTTCTGGCATGTCCATTTCTGGAGATACTGTTTCTTCAGCATCTTCCAAATCTGCGAAATGGAAGTCTGTTTTTTCTTCTGCTGCCCGCATGGCTTCCGCCGCAAGGGCTGCCGCCTGAGATTCCATATCCCATGCTTCTTCGGGCGTTTCTTCTGCCATATTTTCTACGGTATTATCTTCACCGAAGATTTTTTCGTATACAGCTTCTTCCTCTGTCATTTCCACAGGTTCCTGTTTTTTGGCAACTTCTTTCAGTGGTTCTACCACCTTAAAGCGTTCCGTGGATTTGGGCGGCATCTGTGTGCCCTGCTCCAGCTCATCCACCTGCAATTTTCCGCCAAATACCACATTGAAGTCCCATTTGGGTTCTTCCATAGGCATTTCGTTTTCTTTGACAAAGTCGTAAATAGGTTCCCGTTTTTTCACGCTGTAATCCTGCTTTTTCTGACGGAAAACCGTTTCTTTGACTTCGGGATGCTCTGTGGCTTCCACTTCATGAAGCTCAATGTTGAAATCTTCTTTATTCATCACACGGCGACGCTTTGCTTCCTGTTTTTCCAGTCGTGCCGCTTCCATTTTTTCTTCCTGACGGATGCGGTCAGCCTTGTTTTTGATTTTCTCATTGCGCACCTGTCTTCTGACTTTCTGATGGTCTGCCAGTGTACCCATAGCACCGAAGAAAGAACGTCCTGTTGCCAGAATAATGGAAATCACCAGCATTGCCAGTAGAACAATGACGCTGCCCAATGCATCCAGCAGTCCAAACAGACCGCCGCCAAAGAGTCCGCCAATCAAACCGCCGTTGGTCAAAGAACCGCTGTCAAATAGCTCCATGGCTTTTTTCGCAAATCCAAGATCGCCAGAAACATTCAAAGGATGGAACAGATATGCCGCTGATGCCACAGTCAGCAGGAATAATGCGCCGCCAAAGGCACGCACCAAAGGCCATTTCCGTTCTTCTGACATAAGCATCCAGATGCAATAAATGATCACCAACACCGGCAGCAATACGCCGCTGATGCCTAACAGCCCTTGAAAAAGTCCCCCGATTACCTGACCAACAACCCCCATTTTACTGGTGATCTGACTGATGAACACCACCGCCGAGATGACGATGATAACGATCAGTATCACTTCGTCTAAGATGCTGTCACCAAAACGTTCTCTGCTTTCCGGCATACGGGTAGTTTCCCGCTTGGGTGCAGATTTTGTATTTTTTGTCGTATTCGCTTTTTTTGCAGTTGTTTTCGCGGCAGTTGTTTTTGTGCTTTTGCTGCCCGTTTTCTTCACCGCAGGGGATTTTGTCGTTTTTCGCCCCGTGCTGCTCCCTTTTGCTGCCAAAGCTTTTCACCTCTGTTCTCAAGAAATCACTAATAAAATATTATACAATAAAAATAATCTGCTGGCAAACGAAAACCACTGATTTCATGCAAAAAAACTGACCCGCTTTCTGTCGTAAAAATCAGATGCAGGTCAGTTTTTGATGTTCTTTGTTGGTGGGAATGCTCAGTCCATTTTCACCACTTCAATATCCGCTTCTTCCAGAATCTTTCTGGACAGTTCATCGGGATATTCCCCTTTGTGCACAATTCGTTTGATACCAGCATTGATGAGCATTTTCGCACAAATGACACAGGGCTGCAATGTGATATAGATGGTCGCGCCTTCTGTGGAAATACCCAGTTTTGCCGCCTGAATGATGGCGTTTTGCTCCGCGTGGAGGGCACGACAAAGTTCATGGCGTTCGCCGGAGGGAATGCCCAGACGCTGACGTTCACAACCGCCCATTTCCGTGCAGTGCTTCAGTCCTGCAGGAGCGCCGTTATACCCTGTTGTAATGATACGGTTATCCTTGACAATGACTGCCCCTACCTGTCTGCGCAGGCATGTGGCTCTGGTCTTAACAATCTCCGCAATCTCCATAAAATATTCGTCCCAACTTGCTCTCACAATCGTTTCTCCCTTCCGTTTCTCTCGCAAAAATCCTACCACAAAGATAGCATATACACCTATCATTGTCAAACGAAATCCCCTCTGTTATACTGAAAAAAAGGAAGGATTTTCCAACAAAGGAGGACTGGCTATGGAAAATATCAAAACATGGGCAAACACCCATTCATGGGTAAAAATTGCAGTTTACCTGCTAACGTTTCTTTTTCCCGCTCTGGCTTTTGCCCAATTCTATCTGCCCTCGCAGTCACCCATAAATCCATATCCCTTGATGTGGATTGGTTTTTACAGTTGTCTGTTCCTCTGCTGGGCATATAAGGGCTTTTTGTCAAAAGTTCCTTCTGTTCTGGCAAACCTGTTTTTCATGGGATTTCTGTTTTTCGGTTCGCTTATGGGCGGACTTCATGGGATACTGCTTTTTGTGCGCTGTCTTTGTGTCCCTGTATTGCCTTTATTTTTCTTATTTTAAAAAGCATTGGTAAAGCAGATTTCCCTTAAGACAAACATTGTTGTTCTTTTCTTTAATTTCTCAAGAGAAATTGCAGCGGATGTCTTCAGAAGAAAATATATCAGATAAATCTCAACAAAAATAAAAACGCTGGAATCAAAAGATTCCAGCGTTTTTTGTTTTCTTATGAAGCAGCCCATATAACCGAAGCTTTTGTTTTAAAAATATTCCAGATCAGATGATCAGGTTCATTTTCTTTGCTTCGAATTCCAGTTCTTCGCGGAACTGAGGCGCAGCCAGGGAAATGATCATTTTTGCTCTCTGGCTAGCTGTCTGACCTTTCAGACGAACGATACCGTTTTCTGTTACCAGGAAGTCCACTTCGTTTCTAGGTGTTGTAACAATGGAACCAGGTGTCAAAATGGGTTTGATTTTGGAGATGGTGCCGCCTTTTGTGGTGGAAAGCATTGCGATGAAGCCTTTGCCGCCTTTAGACATGTTTGCACCTCTTACGAAGTCCAGCTGACCGCCGGAACCGCTGTAATGTTTGGTACCGATGGATTCGGAGCAAACCTGACCAAACAGGTCAACTTCGATACAAGAGTTAACGGATACGAAGTTATCATGCTGTGCAATCACAGCAGGGTTGTTGATATAGCTTACGGGATACATTTCAAAAGCCGGGTTGTCATCCATGAAGTCGTACATTTTCTTGGAACCCCAAGCCAGAGTTGCAACAGTTTTGCCAACGTGGATAGGTTTTTTCATGTTGGTTACTGCGCCGCATTCCAGCAGGTCAACCATACTGTCTGTGAACATTTCTGTGTGCAGACCCAAATCTTTTTTGTCTTTCAGTAGAACACCAACAGCGTTGGGGATACCGCCGATACCCAGCTGCAGAGTTGCGCCGTCGCAAACTTCGTCAGCGATCATCTGACCGATTTTCTTATCATCATCGGACAGAGGAGGGTTGTTCAGAACCAGCAGAGGTCTGGAGGATTCGCACAGAGCGGTTACCTGAGAGATATGAATCAGGCAGTCACCCATAACACGAGGCATCTGATCGTTTACATCCAGCAGGATGATGTCAGCTTTTTCACGCATTGCTACAACTTCTGCGCCAGCCATAGGGCAGCTGAAGTAACCATGCTTGTCCATAGGAGAAACTTCTGCGTAGAAAACATTTAGTCTGGGCTGAACATCTCTCCAGTAACCGGGGATAGTGCTGTAGTTACAAGGAATATAAGTATGGATACCTTCCTGGATGCCTTTTCTGCCAGGAGCGCCTGTGAACCAGGATACATATTCATACTTGCCTTTCAGTTCGGGTTTCATGAAGGGACCGCCTTTTACGGACAGTGTTGCGTGGTGTACAACACCTGTCAGTTCGCCTCTCATTGCTCTTGCTGCAACCGCTTCACAAATAGCGGTAGGTTCTTCCAAACCTGTGGGACATGCGCAAACGTCACCGGATTTTACATACATGGCAACTTCTTCGGGGGATTTGCGTTTTGCCTGATACATTTCCTGGAATTTGTTCATATTCTCTCACCTTTCTTCATTTATTTGATTAAAAATCAGCATACTGCCAATACGTTTCTTCTCATGCATACAATATACGTAATATTATTTTATATTTTACCATAGCCATAGGCAAAAAGTAAAGAATCATCCATCATGTTTCTGATTATATACAATCATGCCACATTTTTCAGTAATTTTTCCATGCAATTTTTTCATAAAATACCGAAAATTCAGTATTTATATATGTCATACAACTTTTCATTTGTACAACTATCAGACCATATTTTTCCTGAGTCCAAGTTCCTTGTTTTTTTCTTTGTACGACATGAAAAATGGGCACAAAAAAAGACTGTATTCATAAAGAATACAGTCTTTCTTACTTACAGATTAAACCAGATATTTCTGTACTTCCGCAGGAAGTAAATCCTGTTTGCGGCTGATGATCATAATCATATCTGTTTCAGCTTCAGCAGAAGTCTTTTCCAGTTCTTCGATGAACTTCACGAAATCCGCATCACTAACTTTGTCTACAATATGATTCAGACCGTCAATATAGATTTTTTCAATATCGCTATTCTGAGAAAGGATACCACAAACAAATCCTCTGAAAACCTGAGGGTCTTCCATAATAAACTTCGGTGTGTCTACAAAACGAACACTATAATGCAGATCATACATACGGCTATTGTCGTCATCTACGAAAACAACGCTGCCATTTGCGCTTTTGCCTGCTTCATTTGCCATTGCAATGAGTTTCTTTGTTTTACCTTCACCTTTTTCGCCTGCAAGAATCTGAACCATCGCAATCTCCCCCTTCATGATGTTGGTGATATACCTTTTCGTATTTGTTAGATTGTGTTGCAGTAAAGCTTAATGCTTTATGTTTATGATGTTATTATTCTCCCTTTTCAGGAAAAACCCTCTTTTTTTCCTGCTAATTTTTCAAAACTATGTACATTTATTTAGTTTCAACAAGTCGATTCCGAAAAAACAAAACTAGATTCATGCATAATGTACAGGTTTATTTGTTCACCTTGCCCAAATCTTCTTTTGTATACCGGTATACATTACAGTGAATAGCGGAACGATACCGTTCATAGGTCTCCAAACTGATTCCTGCGGGCTTTGTCATCAGGCGCAGTGGCAAAGGTTCCTGTCCCTTACGCATAGGAGGCTGCATATAAGGATAGTCATTCCACACAAAACCATGACGTTCATAAAATCCAATGCGGCGGCGTGTCAGTGTATCCTCTGGCACTTCAACCTCCAGCACCACATTTTTTCCCTTCCAATGCAAAAATAAATCCAGCATCTTTCCGCCGAATCCATGGTTTCGCTTTTCCGGCAATGTCGCAAAATGTTCAATATACAGAAAATCATCAGCCAATTCCCATGCAGCAATTACGCCGCCGACCGTTCCGTCTTCGTCCTCTATGGCATACATATGGTACTTTTCATCTTCAATCAAGGCAAGCTGATCTTCTCTTGTACGCAGTTCTGTTTCCGGGAAACTCTGTTCCAGAATGGGATATACTTTATTGAACCCCTCTTCTGTCAATATTCTCTCAAACATCTTTTTTCCTCCTGTCTGCTTCTTGCGGGTAACAGCATACCACATTTTAAGTAGAAAAGCAACGACTCCCATATGGAAGGATTTTACGTTTTCTTTGCAATTTTTGCTGTTCTCTTTTCTTTTTCCGGTTCTATGCTATACTGAAAAGCATAAGAAAGGATGTGATTCTTTGAGAAAAATCAAATACAGTATTCTTCTGGGGCTGTTGCTTCTGTTATGGAGCACCGTACCTGCTTTTGCGAAAGATGTGACCGTGCAGCTGGACGGCAATGTACTTTCCTGCCTCCACGATCCTGTCATTGAAAATGACCGTGTGCTGGTTCCCATGCGGGACATCATGGAGCCTCTGGGCTATGAAGTGGTATGGAATGAAAAAGACCGTTCCATTGTGGCAAAAGATGCGGATACCAATATGTATCTAACCATCAACAATGCTTATGCTACCGTCAATAATACACAAGTGGTATTAGACGCAGCTCCCCGCATCATTGATGATATCACTATGGTTCCTCTGCGTTTTGTGGCAGACTACAGTGGTGCTTCTGTCACTTGGGACTCCAAAACCTACACCGTATCCATTGAAAGAGGCGGCGCACCTTCCACACCGGAATATACCACCGCAGACTCTGTGGTTTATATCCAGACAAATAAAATCCAGGGAAGCGGCATCGTTCTGTCAGAAGACGGGCTCATTGCCACTAACTTCCATGTCATCGAAAACGCTTCCACTGCCCAGATTATATTCAATGACGGCACCATCTACGCAGGCGGCATCACCGTTGTGGGTCTTGACCCCCAGGCAGACATTGCCCTTCTGCAAATCGACAAACAGGGACTGCATCCCGTGACACCGTCTTATACCATCACAGCCGGAGAAAAAGTCACAGCCATTGGTTCTCCCAAAGGCAAACGCAATGTTTCCAGCATTGGTACTGTCAACGGATATACAGACGACATCATTTCTATGACTGCCCCCATTGCTCACGGCAGCAGCGGCGGCGGTTTGTTCAACGCAGCAGGACAGGTCATCGGCATGTGTTCTTCTTACAGCGAAAACCAGTATTTCGCCATTCCCATTGAAAAAGTTCTTGCGGTACATCGTACCATGAACCTGCCCATCAGCGGCATGAAGAATTATGTATATCAGCCATCCGCTCCCAGAAATATCACTTATACAACGGAAAATGGCTATACCTATTTCATTTGGGAACCTGTTTATGATGCGGATTACTACTATATTTATATTGCTTCCGAAGAAGGTGGCAATTATCAGCAGGTGAAAAATACCACACTGAACAATAATCAATGGTACTGGAATTATCCTCATGCATTTGGCATTTCCATGACAAATAACCAGGGATTCTATATTCGTATTGCTACCGTGCGGGACGGCGTAGTCTGCGGCACCAGCAATCCCATTTATGTACCTGCAAAATAATATAGGAATTAAAAAACCGATGTTTTTCACATCGGTTTTTTTATATTCTGCATTTTACAAATAATACTTTCACTTCTGTATCCGTGTGGTTATAGAGCTTATGTTTTCTTCCTGGCAGGATACGGATGGTATCTTCTTCTCCCAACACAAAGACTTCCCCTTCTAAATCAATGGTCACTTCTCCCTGCAGCACATAAGCCACTTCCTCCTCTTGGGTATGCTGGGTATATCCATTGGATGTCCATGATTTCCCTTCCAGCGTCATGAGAAGCAATTCCAGATTGGCATGACAGGTATCACATGCCAGAACGTCATACATGGTTTGTCCCTGATACATGACAATGGTCTTACGCTGCTCTTTGCGCAATATCATTTCGGCGTTCTCCACCTTCTGTTCCACCAGTTCTGATACAGAAATGCCCATAGCCTCCGCCAACGTAGATAAAATACTCAAGGTAGGATTGCCAATATTCCGTTCCAACTGGCTGAGCAAAGCAGTACTCAAATTGGTCTGTTTGGCAAAATCCCGCAAAGTCAGTCCGTTTTTCCGTCGATATTCTGAAATTTTCTCGCCAATTCTGGTGTTTTTCATGCCCTTCACCTCTCCGCTTATTGTACAGCACATCGTACATAATTTCAATATATTTAAATTTGTTAGATTTATTGTATCTCATAAGAATCCGTGTTATACTGGCACAAACGAAAGTCCAGCGGTGATATGTCAAGATAAAAACAATATTGAAAGATATACTTTC
>ERZ827037.1824-NODE-1824-length-20784-cov-8.437503_pt1 | contig 20784 bp, 16 predicted proteins | sample MGYA00519924_ERZ827037 | MGnify/ENA primary metagenome ERZ827037 (study PRJEB31778, sample SAMEA3449250) | human gut metagenome | biome: human gut; feature: human-associated habitat; material: faeces | place: United Kingdom | collected 2010/2012 ...
AAGGGCGTGGGAATATATGTTTTGTGCAACTTTTATTTTTCAAACACGCTCTAGTGTTTTCCTATTTTTCGGAACAAATTGATAATTGCCAGAAAAATTTGTCTTATAACAGCAAAAATCACAAACATCAGCAAAAATCCTGCAATTCCAAATACGATATCCGCAAAATCCATCGTTCCGCTATCGGAAATCTTCTGACCGATTTCAATAGCAAAAGTAATAACTACGATTACTGTAAATACATAGATAAATGCAATCACCAGAATATGATTCTCACTCAACAGCTTAAACAATGGATAAATCACCATCAAAATAAGCATTCCCAAAATTCCTATTACGAGAAAGTGGAGCTGCTTGTCTGTAAAGTTTTTCTCGTAAGCATCATTTAGCGACAAAATATAATTATGTATTTTGGCTACAAAAATAACCATTCCTTCTAACATTCTTTCCATAATGTCTTCCTCCTTATCAAAAAACAAAAAGCAGGCCAAAACCTGCTTTTACTATAATACACTTTGCCTATAGGGTCAAATACTGTCTTTATAGATATTTTCGTAACAACAAAAATCCATTCATAAAATAATATATGACATTCTCATTTGCATCTGTGTTTTATTTATCCCATTTTGTAAGATTATATGTACGGATTACCCTGCACAAGTCATTCACATAAGAACCAGATGTTGCATAGCCACCCTTTTTAATAATCTGAAGCTGCTTTTTATAACTTTTTGTCTTTGTAAGTCCTGCATATCTCTTCCTGCTTCCGTTCTTCGCTCCTAACAGGTATGCTGAATGATCTTCGATAGAATCTTCTGCACAGGAATATTTACGGAACTTTGCTGTGATAGAATATCTGCCTCTGCTTCCGTATTCATAAGTGCGCTTTGCATAATAGTTTACACCATCCCAGGCGGAGCCAGACCAATTATTACCAGACAAACTGATTTTCATTCCAAAAAGATTATTTCCGTTCTCTGCTAATGTTGATTGTCCCCAGCCACTTTCCAAAATCGCCTGTGCCATTGTTACAGAGGCAAGGATGCCTGTACGTTTATAGTTTGCTCTTGCAAGCGGCCCCATCTTATTGATAAATCTTGTCTTTGCTACTTTGCTCACCTGTGTTGCAGAAGTCTCAATTCCACTACGTACCCCAAGAGTCACAAGCTTAGCACGGCTGCTGTAAGTATATTTTAAACCTAAGAACGCTGCTGCCTGCTTTGCAGGAACAAGTAAATCTCTTATATTACTTTTCTTATATGTAACAAAATACGGTGCAGCTTTTAAGGTCATCTTCTTGCCATTGACTTTTGCATATTTCTTATTTGCATAAAAAATAACTTTGCGCTTTCCATTCTTTACTGTAACAGTGTTACCATTTGCTGTATAAGAAGCATGAATTCCATTATCAGCAAAAAGTGTCTTGCATGGTACATAAATCTCAGAGCCAATCTTAATAGATGGTGTCGCGGACTTATTCGCCATCGTCACAGCTGCTCCGCTATACTTGACATTGATAATGGTTCCTTTTAAGTTCGTAGACTTTCCAGCTTTAATGACTGGAACTCTTGCTGCAGATACTGGTTTACTTAAAATAAACAGCCCACACAGCATCAAAAATGTAAGTAGTGTCTTTTTATGTTTCAATTGTAAACTCCTCTCGTAATAAATGTTGAGCAAATATATATTATTTGTTAACAACTTGTTACAAAATGTATTATACAATGAAAATGTGTACAAAATGAGACTTCTTTGTTTTTTCTGATTCCAATTAATACCACACATATCATGCAACTATAAAAAAGCCAATGAAACCAAAGAGAGAACAGAATCTATATCTGTGACTTTCGTCGCGGCATGCTGAATGTTCGCTTAAACACTCACATCCAACATTTATTCCCAGGCCACAGATATAGGTTCTGTTCTCTCTTTGCTTTCTGAATTTGAATGGATTACTTGAATTTTATTTCATTTTATTCGCTATAACAGCGTTATCAACATTAAATCTGGTCTAAAGCCTGTGTAAGATCTGCAATTAAGTCTTCTGCATTCTCTAAGCCACAGGAGTAGCGGATTAAATCTGGTTTTACTCCACAAGCTTCTAACTCTTCATCATTCATCTGGCGATGTGTTGCGCTTGCCGGATGGAGACAGCAGGTTCTTGCATCTGCAACATGTGTCTCGATTGCGGCAATCTTTAAATGTTTCATAAAGTTCTCAGCCGCTTTTCTTCCGCCTTTTACTCCAAAACTTACAACACCACAGGAACCATTTGGCAGGTATTTTTCTGCTAATGCGTGATATTTATCTCCTTCAAGACCACAGTAATTAACATACGTTACCTTTTCATGCTGCTGTAAAAACTGTGCCACTGCCAATCCATTATCACAATGACGTTTCATACGCACTTCAAGGCTTTCTAAGCCAAGATTTAAAATAAATGCATTCTGAGGAGACTGCATGGAACCAAAATCTCTCATAAGCTGTGCAGTCGCTTTTGTAATATATGCCCCGCCAATACCAAAACGTTCTGTATAAATGACACCGTGATAGCTGTCATCGGGCGTGCAGAGTCCTGGATATTTATCTGGATATTTTGTCCAGTCAAAGTTTCCACTGTCCACGATACAGCCGCCCAATCCTGCACCATGTCCATCCATATATTTTGTAGTGGAATGTGTGATGATATCCGCTCCCCACTCAAACGGGCGGCAGTTTACTGGTGTTGCAAATGTGTTATCTACAATTAATGGAACGCCATGGGCATGTGCTGCCTTTGCAAACTTTTCAATATCTAATACAGTAAGTGCCGGATTGGCGATTGTCTCACCGAAAACAGCTTTCGTATTTGGCTGAAATGCCGCATTTAGCTCTTCTTCTGTACAATCTGGGGAAACAAAGGTAAAATCAATTCCCATTCGTTTCATTGTTACTGCAAAAAGGTTATATGTTCCTCCGTAAATAGAAGATGATGATACAATATGGTCACCGCAGGAAGCAATGTTGAATACAGCATAAAAAGAGGCTGCCTGTCCAGAAGAAGTAAGCATTGCAGCACTTCCTCCTTCTAATTCACAAATCTTTCTTGCTACAGTATCGTTCGTTGGATTCTGTAATCTGGAATAAAAGTATCCTTCTTCCTCTAAGTCAAATAAGCGGCCCATTGCCTCGCTTGTCTCATACTTAAATGTTGTACTCTGTACAATTGGAATCTGTCTCGGTTCTCCGTTGCCTGGTGTATAACCTCCCTGTACACATTTTGTTCCCAATGAATACTCTTTCATTTGTTTTTCCTCCATAAATATTATTTTAACCATTCAGTATTATAAGTATTCTTCCCTATTAAACTCTGAATAAGTTATTATCCTTTAATTATCCCCATATCAATCCATAATTGATAATTTAAGATTATTCAGGCACCTGTGAAACAGGCACAGACTTTGCTGCGTCATAATAAACAAAAAAGTCCTGCGGGCCTCGCCCAATTTTATAAACTCTCTGATATACCGGATAAAATATTACATCCTTGTATTGTCCCATCTGTTCTTTGTAAAACAAGTCATGTTCCCTATGTTCTTCATCACCATAAATAGTAAATGCATATGGGTATTCCTTTTGAAATGCCTCTAGCTCTCCTTGCATTCCTTTTTGCTTAAGAACCTTTGCATAATTATATAGAAGGAATAGTTTAGAAACTGGCTTATATACTTTACCATCCTGCGTCATAATTGACTTTGGAGCCTTACCATCATACTGAAAATTCTCTGTTCCAATCCTTCTTAGCTGCTCCATTCCCTCTTTTATATTTCCTGCGAAAAGAAATACAACCGACTGATATGCCCGGCAGATATTTATGTACGGGATATCATGAGGCAGATGATACAGACATTTTTCAATTAATTGTCCATTCCAATGGATATACTCTTCCATAAGTCCTTCTTTATCTTCTATTCCACGTTCTTCTACAATATATGGAAATAGAAAATGAAGCATTTTCTCATACATCACTGCATCCCGGTCATCATAATGAATCCGGCGGATATAAGTATCATACTGCTCACGGTCAAATATTTTTTCTTCTAAAAATTCCATCTCTAAAAGTCTCCCTCACAGGCATAGCTTCCAAGAATCTTTAAATATGCTGTCTCCTGAGAAAGCTGGTAGATTAATGCACGAATCTCTTTCGTATCAATATTGGCATTCATTTCTACAAAGAACTTATAATTCCAACTATTATCTTTCCAGAATGGCCGTGAATGAATCTCTGTAAGGTTCACGCCATAATCAGAAATCATTGATAAAATACTACTGATACTGCCGCTATGATTTGGACATTCAAACATTACTTTTACTCGGTTATGGGATGGGAGAACAACCAGCTTGTCTGTAAATGTTACTACTTTACGGCGCACACCGCCATCTTCCTGTACTTTACAGTGTGTAATATATAAATCTTTTTCCGCAAGCAGATTATGAAGTTCATCGGACACACCGATTCCCACTTCCTCAATAATACCAATTCCAGCATCTGCCTTGCCCTCTTTGATATAATTTCCAATCTCTTCATAAGAAGACACCGTAATTACCTTATCTTTTGAAAAATCTTCACAGATGTATAATTCCTCTTTTACCATCGTCGGTTTTAAAATGACTGCCGGCATCTTACTATATTCAAACGGAAAGCACTGACGAAGTTCTAAAGTTCTGCCATATTGATACTTACGGCTTACTTCCATAATTCGCTTGATAAGAGCAGTATATTCTCTTACTAATTCTGGCTTCATTCCCTCGGTCTGCTTCTTAATGATAATCTCTTCTCTATCCGATTTGTAAATTTTATCTTCTGTCTCTGCCTTAATGCAGGCAACCTGATCTGCTAATGTCATACGCTCCACAAAAAGCTTGCGGATTTCTGCATCTACACGGTCAATATTCTTTCTTACATCTGATAAATCCATATATATATTCTATCCCTTCTTTTATTTTTAAGCATTCTGCAAAATTATAATAATTATTCAGAACATGTTTACCAAACTATATTTTTAACATTTTTTACACATGCTTACTTCGCCATGTGAATTTTAAAATAAATTTTCAAAAATATTCTCTTCTCTGAATAATTACCTATTATAAAAAACAGGGAACCAGTTTTTAACCAGTTCCCTGTTAGTATATCATACTTCTTTCATTTTGGTTATATGTAAACTTAATTCATGCGAAAAAGTGTCTCCACCGCTTTTTCTTTAATGATTAACTTCGCATGTTCTGACAAATAATACCCTTCTAATCTCTGATTTGAACATTCTGCCCCATATTCTTCTGCTGTTATCATGAACGTGATAATCTGAGAATTATCCATCTCTACTGGAAACTCTACCAGTAAAATATACTTATCCGCTTTCTTATAAAGGCTTGATGGAATAAAATAATCTTTATTCAAAAGAGAACAGAAATCCATCAGATTATGAAAATTATCAAATATAAGCTTCTGTGCCGGAATATGTGGTCTTACTGCCTGCTGTTTTTTTTCTTTGTCTGTCATTGCGGAACCAGATGGCTTAGTTGGTGCCGATTGCTGGTAAGATACTTCTGAAGATGTATTTTGCACATTCTTTGCTGCTTCTTCAGTATCCTTTTCACTTTCACTAGTATTCCCCATACACACATCATGAAGATCTCTTGCTAAAGATTCAAACTCCCGCTCCTTCTCTTCCCCTGTCATAGAGTAGATACTGTCGATTCTGTCATCAGAAATCCGTTCTCTCAATGCTGTGGTCATCTTCTTAATCTGGTCTAAATCCCTGTCTATCGCCACATCCTGAAAAGTACAGCTAATTGTAATCAGGAACTGTTCGGATGGCAGTGCTCTGGCAATATAATTCTGCACCCCATTCTCTGTATTCCATTCAATATAATTCTTAGAATCTGCGATAACGGCATTCAAAAATTCTTCCATCTGCTCATTATCTTCACCAAGTTCCTTTAAATCAAAGCCCATCTGCCCTATCTCTTCCTTATTAATAAGGCATCGTATGGTCTCATCATCTATTTTCCAAAAAAACATGTTATCCCTTCTTTCGAGGCTCTTTATTCTGCCTAATTTTATTATACAGATATTATTAGCCATGTCAAGGGACGAGTGCCAATTTCGAAAGCAAGTTTATCTTTATCTTTTCTTTATTCATTTTCCATAATACATTTATAGAGTTCTTCTGCCAACTTTTTATGTGCCTCTGGCATCAAATGTAGCGAATCCACCTTCGATGATTCTATCACTTTTGCCGCATTAAAAAAAATACAATCATATTTTTTAGCGATTTTCTCGTAGAAAACTGGAAGTTCCTTTGAACGTTCAATTGCATCCTCATCAAATGACCGGGCAAATTCTGAAGTTGCAATATCTGCCCCAATCTCTGGCGGGGATACCAGAATTACTTTCGGCATGAAACCTTGTTTTTCTTTTGTAAATTCTTTTATAATACTTACTAACTGCTCCGCTCCATCTGCAATCTCTTTTGCTGATGCGTGAAACATTCTTTTTAAATCATTACTTCCAAGCATCATGATCACAAAATCAATTGGTTTATGCGTATTTAGGCAAGGCTTTAAATAGCCAAGTCCTGCTTTCCATGGTTCGGCAATATCTTCAAAAACTGTTGTTCTTCCATTACAGCCTTCTTCTATGACTGCATATTGTTCACCAAGCAGCTTTTGTAATACACCTGTCCAACGTACATCTTTTGGATAACGCAAACCATTTACCGGATTATAACCGTATGTGTTTGAATCTCCATAGCATAAAATTGTTGTCATTCTAGCACCTCTACTTTACAACTATGTTCCTTTGTCTGTTTATCGTAACCTATCCCTACCGCAAGAATTCGTCCTGTATATTTAGGCTGTTCTTCTAACTTTCCCTGAAACTTTAAGGCATATTTTTTATCCTTAATCTGAGAAATTGCCTCTTTCCAATCCATTGTACTGATTGCATTAATATATTCCTGCGCCACCTCTTTATTCGGAATTCTAACGGATTCTTTTTCTACATCATAAGTAAGATATCCCAAATGCACAAGCAATGTCAAAATATCATCTCTCGTCGCAAATGTCGTCATATCATTATGAAAGGTACCTATATTAATTCTCACACTATTACCTGCAAGCATTTCAATGATTGCATCTTTTAATCCATCCATATTCATCTGAATATATATCTTAAGTGCTTCATAGGTTTCCGTCTGATTCCAGTAGTTACCAAATCTGTGACGTAACATTGCTTCTACAACTGACTTTGGATTGTAAATAGAATATAAAATATCTTCCTGTTTGTTATGGCTATAAAGACCGTATCCGTTATACCATGCCTTTGTTTCCTCTATACTCATTCCATATTCTATGCAAAGATTCTCTACTTCCTTTTCTGTGAAACCAAAATATTCTGCCATATTTCCAGGATCCGTCATCGAATATTCCATAAACATATTTAATGCAGAATGCGTTCCGTACTTTTTAATCGGGAGAATTCCTGTCATATAGGCAAGAGCGATGTATCCTTTATCCTTTAGCCATACCCTTAAAAAATCCAGATATTTTCTCTGTGCCTCTTCATCCTGTTTATATTCACGAAACAAGCAATCCCATTCATCAATCAAAACAATAAAGGATTGTCCCGTATAAGAGAAAATATCCTGCATGGCAAACACCAGATTATCACAATCTACATATTCTGGATAGTTATATTTTAATTCTTTAATCAGTCTTTTCTGAAGTACTTTAAGCATCTCATCTACATTCTGTGTCATGCTTAAAAATTCCTGCATATTTATCAAACATGTTATATTTCATATTATACTTTCTTTAGTGAGGTATCGCAATAAGAGAAATACTTTTAAAAAATACTTTTGGCAAAACATAAAAATGCCCTATACGATTCACTTCGTATAAGGCATTTTATGTTTTTAAATCAGAAATACATTCCTATTAAAAACAGGTTCCTGTTACTTAATTTTTACTTTTTTGCCTACTCCTTTTGCTTTAAAAAGAGACGTATAGGCTTTTTTCTGTTTCTTTGGCACTTTTATTGCTGCCTTGGCATGGATTCCTTTAAAGGCTTTTGCTCCTACAGATTTCTTTGTAAGATATGGAGTCTTTACTGTAATCTTCTTTAAGTTTTTGCATCCGGCAAATGCCTTTTTTCCAATGCTTCTTATTGTTGCCGGTATTACTACTTTTTTAAGCTTTTTATTATTCATAAAAGCTTTTGGCGCAATAGAAGTTACCTGATATTTTACTCCTTTTATGTTTACTACGGACGGAATCACTATGGAAGATGTCTTTTTCAGAGATTTTTTATATTCTACTGTCCGGATTCCATTTACTTTATAAACAGCGCCTGTCTTTTTATCAGTTACCTGTGTGCCTGTCTTTAAGAGTGCATTTTCTGCTGGCTTTTTCCCTGTTGGCGGGATTTCTTTTTGTGCTACAAGAATTGCATTACATATGGAACAATGTTTGCCTTCTGTCTTGCCTGGTGTTGTTTCTGTCGGCGCAACCGCTGGATCAATGACCTCTTTATGTCCTGCTACCGGAAGCACCTTCTGTTCTACAAGTACAGCATTACAATCTCCACAGTGGCTTCCTTCTGTCAATCCTGTTTCTGTACAAGTCGGCTCTTTGCGTGGGTCTGTTACAACATTCTTGTGTTTGCAGGTTTCTTCGCCCGTTCCACTAAAGGATTGTATATATTGCACTTTACCTGCTCCAATCAGATAAAAGCTTACTTCTTTCTCCTTTACAATGTTTATCGTTCCAAAGTTTATCGCTACTGTACCTGACTGTGTTTTCATTGCCTGTTGTGCTTTTACTCCGCAAATGGTATCAGTATCTGTAAGGTTTGGTACATACTGTGCGTTTTTTGTTCCTTTTACTGCTGTGAGTGTATAATACTTTCCTTCTTTGATTTCTAATGCATCACTATTTACAAGGTCAAAGGTATACTGCCCATTTTCTCCCTGAATAACCGATTCTTCACTTGCACTTATATCTTCTGTTATCAGACCGTTTGGTGTATAAGTACAGCAGTCTGCAATAGTATTATCATCGCACAGGATAAATGCCTGTATATCTGTAACATTTTCCATGCATTTCTCAGAATCGTTCTTTGTTCCATTCTCCGCTATGGACAGTTCTTTTGATACGGTGCCAGCCATCTTGCCTGATTTATCATATCCTACGATAAGAAGCGTACCTTTTCTCGTTTCAAAATCATGGTTTACAACAGAAACTTCCATATTCCCTGTATTTTTATTTATCGTAAGAGATGTGATGTCTAAACCACTCTTTTGTGCATTGTACACTTTAAGAGCATTTTTCAATGTATATACATTGCTGTTTCCAGCCTTATCAACTGCCATGATAGAAACTTTATACTTTCCTCTGTCTTTAAAATCAGATAAACCAATATTAAAAAGTCCATCATCTAACTCTGTCATTTCTTCGTAGTCGATATTCCCTTCTTCATCTTCTAAAACACAGTTTACTTTATCAAGCGCAGTATCATCTGTTACTTTTGCTTCTACATAAACGGAATCCTCTGTGAATAATTCGTCCGAAGAAAGATTTGCCTCTGCAATTTCCGGTGCTTTATCATCAACTGTAAATTCATAAGTATACGGTGTTTCTGTCTTATTTCCAAGTGTATCCTCTGTGTGGATTGTCACCGTATGCTTTCCTGCAGTCAGTCCTTTTAACGGACAGGTGAACTTTCCTGTCTTTTCGTTATAATATTGTGCAAAAGATGCGGCATTGACGATTTCTTTATCATCAAGCTTCATCTCGAAATCTTTAACACCATTTCCGTCAATTACTTTTGCTGAAAAAACAGGAGAAGCGGTTGTATTCGATACATTCATATCCGATACTTCCGGTGCGGACACATCCACACCAAGGATATATTCTCCGTTTTTCTCTAACGGTACAGAAACTTCTTTTTTCCCTTTATCCTGTGCAGAATCTGTCCGGCAGACATAGATTCCTCTTTCTTCATCATACTGGTAAATGTATACTGGTGTATTTTCGTCCACACCGGCTGCATTTAACATCGTATTATCATAAGCAAGAGTAAGTGTTGCCGCCTGTTTCTTTACTTCGGTATCCTCAAGAATCTTTTCCTCTTTATCATAAAGCTGTACCATATAGGAGGAACCCATTGTTGCCGCAGCGGATTGTTCTTCTTCCCCTTCATTTACTGCCATGATTGCAAAAGACCTTGCCCTTGATTTCTTAATATCGTTTGTAATCGCTGTGATACCTGCCTGTATTTCGGCACTCTTTCCACTGACATAGGCTTTTCCTTTATTTACGGTATCTTTCAGACTTCCCATAAGAGAATCAAAACATTTTCCTACGGATGCGGCAGAACCGATCAACGCATTATTTACGATATCTTTTACTTTATTTTCTGCCATCTCATTACTTTTATCACTGATATCGGATTCGGATAAAACATATTGCCTGCCCTGATTCCATGCGTAAGAAGCATAATCATAACTGACTTCCTGACTGCCAGAAAAAGAGCAATTCACACTCAATACCGGCTTTTCCTTCGGATATCCCATGGCAATACCAGAAATCTGCACACCGGCTCCGATTTTTTTCGAATTCTTTATCGTACCCTGTGTATCGGAAGACCAGACCCCTTTTACACCATTGACAAAATCCGCGGTTCCCAATGTAGAAATCGTTCCATCTGCAAATAACTTCGCATTGCTCTGATTTTCTAAAAGGGTGTTCGAAGACTCTTTGGAAAGCGTCAATTTTCTCACATCAGAACTGGAAGTCTTCCCTAAGAGAATCTCATTTTCCTTTCCGTCTGTCATGTTACTTGAAACACTGTATCCACCGGTAGTATCCTGTGTTATGGAAAGACCTGCCGCATTACTTTTTTTACTGGAAAGCGCATTTGCCGCTATCGGTTTTAAAGAAAGGACATTCAGAGAATCCTCTGCTTTTAAGCTCTGCGAACTACTTAATGTTTTCTTTTCTTCATTTAACTCCATGCTGCTTGCATAGTTTGTCTTACTTCCTGCCGAAACAAGAGAAGATAAATGACTTCCATTTCCCCAGGTCAGCTTTCCGCTGCTTCCCAAACTTGTTGAAGTTGATACACCAACGTTATTAATCTTAGAGCCTGTCATATTGTAAAGGGTATTTCCAAGCGCTTTTTTCCATATAGAAGTAGTATTTGTACCATTTCCCATCATCAGCAATGCCGCTGTAATCTGCAAGGACTGATCCGGGTCTTTTGGAACGTAATTATCAAAATACATTCCTCCCGTTATACTGTTCTTATAAGAAGCATTGCTGCTTCCCTTTACTGCCGGAATACAGGAGCTGGAAACACCTGTCAGTAACTTATCCGTCACCGCTTTTGTTGAATTATCCACAGAACCTTTATACGTTCCATCCATTGCCTGCTGAAATGTAAGATGTGTCCCCTTATCATCTGTCTGGTATTTTATAATGGAACGTCCCCCCACTTCTGACTCGCCGCCTCCACCAGCAATCGGCGTCGTTAATGTACCACCTCCGGTAATGGAGTTTGAAAGCGTATACTCACTCGAATAAGAAAGTGTTGTTACCTTTACAGTAAAAGACTGCGAGGCATTCTTCAGCGGTCTTGCATCCTTTGTCGTTATCTTCACAGTAAACTCCGTATCCTTCGTTACTGTTGGGCTGGCCACTGCAAACTCTCCACGCGCATTTGTCTTTGTGGTCTTGCAGGTACTTCCTATCGTATACTCTATTTCTGTATCGGCAATCGGGCTGCCTTTCGCATCAGTAAGCGTATACCAGGAATATCCTTTTCCTTTATTATTTACAGAAATCTCTCCAAGATTCATCGGATCTACATAAATACTTCCTTCTTCCCGGTTACCGTACCATGTCTTCCATGTCACATGTCCACCATAATTGCCACGCTTCGCACTCGTCCATGTCTTATCATTCGCCACATAATACGCCGTCAGAGACATATTGTGGAAAATCTCGTCCCCCATCTCCGGGGCATTTCCCTCAAAATAAACCGTATCCAAATCTGGGCACCACCAAAATGCTCCGTACGCGATCGTATCCACACTCGACGGTATCGTCACAGACTTCAATGTAAGGCAGTTACTAAATGCACCCTCTCCTATCTTTTGTATCGTATTTCCTATCTCCACAGAAGAAAGATTTTTACAATTCTCAAATGCATAAGAACCAATTCCCGTCACCCCGGACTCCACAATTACCTTCTTAATCTTATTCCGGTATCCAGCCCATGGCGCAGGAGAAGAAGCGGAGTAATCTTCCATATCGCAGCTTCCCGTCACCGTCAGCGTTCCACTCGCCTCATCCCAGCTATAATTTGTCTGTTTCTGCCGCTCCCCAGACTTCATCTCATCCGAGCATACTGTTCCGGCGTAGGAGTAGAGATTAGAGGATGAGAGATTCAAATGCAAAGCGGGCCGCACACCGTCACGATTATCGTAGACATCATCGCCATACCTGTCGACCCAGCCATAATAATCCACTACGGCCGCACTACCGCTATCGTCGCCCGGCGAGCGGAGCCACCACCAAATACTTCCATTGTACTTTGTATACTCATAAGATCTGCCTGTACCCATCGCATACGCATAGGTACTGCACCGGCTTCTTCTCGCTTCATCGTTTATCTCTCTGTCTTTTACAAAACCATAGCCTGCTGCTGTATCTGTATGATAGACTTCTGATTCGGAGAGGAGGAATACTTTATCCGAAGTATTATTTCCACCGGCTGTTCCGTAATTAATATTATTGTTATTTACAACATTTGTTGTTTTAATGACATTTCTTTGCGTGGATGTGAAGGCTGAATTAATAAAATTCTTTCTACTGTAGTCTGTCTTTGGCTCATTCACAGATGCACCGTAGCCATTCAGCCAGCTTCGCATACTGCTTGTTTCCCATGTTACACTTGTATTATTTGTATTATACTTCTGGTCATCTAACGCAATATCTGCAAGAAGCAAAGCATCGTTACCCTTCCTGTTTAAGACACGCCATTTGATTGGTTCATATTTAAAATAATGATAGGTAGAATCGTCTTTCCAATTATAAAACATGTTAGCATTACTTTCACTAGTATGATGATATGTCGCATCCCCGGCTTTCATCCGGCGGTACTTTGTCCCTCCTACAGTTGCATCCCCGTTCACATCATAGGATGCATTCTCAATCGTCGCAAAAACGTTACTGCTTACTGACTGATACTTTGTCACATAATATCTATTCATCCTTTTTAGGGCGTTTTCTTCCTTACTGCCGCTCTCCACAACTTCTGTCTGCGGATAACTTCCAAAGTACACACAGTCCCAGGTCACCTTCTGCCCAGCATCCATTGAAGAATCCTTTACAATTCTTGGATTGCTGAGCGTATGCTGAGCCGCTTCTGCCTTTGGCAAAGTCAATGACATTCCAAAGAAGCTGACTCCCTGCGGACACAGACCTGCAAGCATCGTCACTGACAGAACGAACGACAGCAGCCTGGATAAACTTCCATATTTTCGTTGTTTCTTCATAGATTTTCCTCCTTTTCTCCTACAATATACTCCTGATACCTCCGATGTGATATTGTTATCTTACCAACTAATTTATCTTCTTTTGTAGTCTGTTAAAGTACTTTCTCAATGCAGCATCCTCTCTTACAAGAAAGTGGCTAATATCGTTTTTTTGTAAAACAACTTACAAAAGTATCTCTGATAATATCGTTTTTTGCAAAACAGCTTACAGAAGTATCTTGCGTCCATTTTTACATTTATTTAAAAATAACGTATCATTTTTCTCACCGATTTACAATACCTTTTGTCAAAATGGTCGATTATATGACACTTTTGGTAAAATAATATAAGAAAAATCGCTTGACAAAAAACAATAACAAATTTTATGGAATATATTTACTTTTCATCTTTTATATGGTAATATATATTTTGTCATAGTAAAATAGCAACACCTATAGTATAATAATAAAGAAAGGAAGGTGACAGTGACGGCGATTCGTAATAAAGTGAAACCGGACACTGTACTAAAGAATTTCTGGAGAGATAATCAGCGATTTGCAGATGTATTTAATACCGTTTTATTTAATGGAAAGCAAGTATTAAAACCAGAAGATTTAAAAGAAGCAGATACCGATATTTCTTCTGTAATAAAGTTTAACAACCATGCAGAAACTGTACAGCAAATCTTAGATGTTGTCAGAAAAACCGCGGATGGAACCGATTTTATCATCTGGAGTTTAGAGAATCAGGAAAAAATTCATTATGCCATGCCACTCCGGCACATGATCGCCGATGCATTAATCTATCTCAAAGAATATAATGAATTATCTGCCAGAAATAAAAGAGAAAAGAACTATAGCTCCTCCGGTGAATTTTTATCCGGACTGACCAAAACAGATCGACTGCATCCTGTAATTGGTCTATGCATATACTATGGAGAAGAAGAATGGGACGGTCCAACTAATTTGGTAGATATGATTCAGGTAACCGAAGATTTAAAACCTATGGTATCTGATTATAAAATGAACCTGTTACAAATACGAAGCAGTGAACATTTTCAATTTCAAAATAATGATGTTCAAACCGTATTTGATATGGTACGCCTCATTTACGAAGAAGACTATACTAACTTTAACAAACGATACAAAGATAAATCCATATCTGCTGAATTAGGCTTAACAATTGGCTCTATCGTCAATTCACAGCGAATCATAAACCAGTCATTAATTATGGAAGAAAGGGAGAGGGAGATAGATATGTGTAAAGCTTTAGAGAACTTAGTTAACAACAGCAAACTTGAAGAGAAAAAAGAAACGGTTCTTCGCCTTTCTGATATGGGAATGCCCATTGAACAAATCTCACAAGCAGTAAAAATTGCAGTAGAAGATGTTCAAAGCTGGTTGCAGGAAAGCACACAGCAATAACATAACAGAGAATAAAAAACATGAATCAACAAACAATAGACGCAATCAACACGCTTGGAAATTTTTGTGGAAAAAGGGATATAGAAGAACTTACTTCTTCTGCTCTTACAGAAAAATATAACACCCCACAGGCAGATATTTTTGTCCTTTTCGGTGGCAGTATCATTTGCGGTGGAGATGTACTTGCCCAAAAAATTCGTGAGGAATTAAATTGAATGTACAGCCACTGTATATACTATCTGCCGGATTGCACTAAGAATACGAGAAAAAGAGCCAGCAAAAAAAATCCTATTTTGTGACTTTGTGCTGTGGAATTTTGACCATAGAAACTTCGGATTCGTTTTTCCGAAGTTTCTGCTTTATTGGGCAAAATGGAACGTTTAGCACAACGGAACAAAATGGGATTTTTTTACTGGCTCTTCCCTAAATTCTTCCAGCAATCCGGTTATAGATTTCTTCTCAGTGGCGTCTCCCTTGCCTGCGGCAAACCAGAATTTACGGAATTAGCAGTCCATAAATCAGCATAAAATATTCTGGAAGTTTTCCTTCTTCCACCCACTGTAATTCCTGCTTAAGATACTTCGTTACCGTTTTGCCAACATTGCCTCCCAATGATTCTATTGAATAACGCATTTTATCCTGAAAACGACAAGGGTTACCAGACAAACGTGTACACTCTGCATTTTTACAATGTAAACAGGCTCCGCTACTTAAAGAAACACTTCCAGGATATTCCTGTTCTAACTTTAAGATTTCCTGTTCTAATTCTTCTTTATATGGGAGAAGAAACTCTTCTGTTATTTTCCATTGTTCATTTTTAATATAGGACTGGCTTGTAAGTTCTTTAGGCAGATATAATTTTCGCCCCATAATTTGAATTTTGCGATATTTGTTCCAATAATCTTTTTCCACATCAAATGTATACGGAGGGCAGCACCATAGTTTCCCATAGTTCGAGCATTCTTTACAAAATTCAAGGAATGTTGCAACATCCACGCATTCTTTCATATATTCTTCTACAGGAATCTCTGCCTGGAAATTCTCTATTTTCTCAGCAACATATTTCTTCTCTTTCATTGTTTAACCCCCTCTTTCATCAACTGCTTTTCCTTTTAAAATACACTAATTGAGTTTTTTTATCAAGCGATTGGCAAACAATACTTTTCAAACACATTCTAGAGAAACTCTTTTCTCAAATGTTCTTTAGGAGGTTCTATCTCATTAGCAAGAGTATGTTCCGTTAACTCAGAAAGTATCTTAATCTTCCTATTCAACATCGGCCGCATACAGTTTGGAACATGTTCCTGATGAGCCCTGTGAATCGCCACGCATTCCTTACAATTTCCATGATAACGACAGGCTTTCTTACAGGGACAATGATCTTTATCTTTATATTCTTCACGAAACTCTGAAGCAAACTCCTCCTGCAGTTTTAATCCTTCTGCTCTGTTTCCTTCATGAAATTTCTTCATAGCAGCAAGTTCTTTGGGATTATTCTCAATAACCATAGTAGCCTCCTATTACTTTGCTAATTTTTCTACTTCAAAAATATTATAACATACAATTTCTGATTTGCCGAGACAGACGAACTCAGGGAGATCAGTTGGAAGGATTTGAGGAAGAAGAATGGAGATATAGAATATCCGGGAAAGTAAATTCTATTGAAAAATACTTTCTACGAATGGTTTAAACGTCAGGTCTTCAGAACTTTAACTCCTCGGAATGCCATAACCATCTGGAGCCTTCCTCAAATTCTCCAAAAATAAATTCTGAATTTGCGACAACTGCCAAAGACAGCTCCCAAAGAGAGACAATACCCTATATTTGTGGCCTCGGAGCAAAGGTTGGATGTGAGCGTTTTAAGCGAATATTCAACCTGCAGCGACTAAAGTCACAAATATAGGGTATTGTCTCTCTTTGGGAGCGTCTCCTTTGCTGCGCAAATCAGGATTTACTGAAATAACGCTGTGGAGTAATATCTGTCTCCATTATCTGGAAGAAGCACTACAATCGTCTTTCCTTCATTCTCCGGACGTTTGGCAACTTCTACGGCTGCATATAATGCTGCTCCTGAAGAAATACCTGTAATGATTCCCTCTGCTTTTGCAAGTTCTTTTCCGTATTCGAATGCTTTTTCATTCTCTACTGGGAAAACTTCATCATAAATCTTTGTATTTAATACATCTGGTACAAATCCTGCACCAATTCCCTGAATCTTATGTGCACCGCCATGTCCCTGTGATAATACAGGAGAGGTTGCTGGCTCGATTGCGATGACTTTTACATCTGGATTCTGTTCTTTTAAATATTCTCCGATACCTGTAACGGTTCCACCTGTACCAACACCTGCTAAGAAGATGTCTACTTTACCTTCTGTGTCGTTCCAGATTTCCGGTCCGGTTGTTGCTTTATGTGTTGCAGGGTTCGCTGGGTTTACAAACTGTCCTGGAATAAAGCTTCCTGGGATTTCTTTTGCAAGCTCCTCCGCCTTTGCGATAGCCCCGGACATTCCCTTTTCTCCTGGAGTCAGAACGATTTCCGCTCCATAAGCTTTTAAAATATTTCTTCTTTCTACACTCATTGTCTCTGGCATAGTAAAGATAGCTTTGTAACCTTTTGCGGCTGCGATTGCTGCTAAACCAATTCCTGTGTTACCGGAAGTAGGCTCGATGATCGTTGCGCCTTCTTTTAAAAGACCTTTCTTTTCTGCGTCTTCGATCATTCCGTTTGCGATACGGTCTTTTACACTTCCTGCTGGATTAAAATATTCAAGCTTTAATAATAATGTTGCTTTTAATCCTAACTTTTTCTCTAAATTTACTGCCTCAACTAAAGGTGTATTTCCAATCAATTCCTGAATTCCTTTATAAACCTTTGCCATGATAAGCGCCCCCTATTATTCTGCTACGGCTTTGAAAGCTTCATCTAAGTCTTCAATGATATCGTCGATATGCTCTGTTCCGATAGATAAACGGATTGTGTTTGGTTTAATTCCCTGATCTGCCTGCTCCTGCTCATTAAGCTCTGCATGAGTTGTAGATGCCGGATGGATTACAAGAGATTTAACGTCAGCTACGTTAGCAAGCAAGGAGAATAATTCCAGATTGTCGATGAACTTTCTTGCTGTCTCTGCATCACCTTTGATTTCAAATGTGAAGATAGAACCTGCACCGTTAGGGAAGTATTTCTTATATAATCTCTGCTGTTCAGGATCTTCAGATACAGAAGGATGATTAATCTTCTCCACCAATGGCTGATTCTTTAAGTATTCTACAACTTTCAGTGCGTTCTCTACATGACGCTCTACACGTAAGGAAAGTGTTTCTAATCCCTGTAAGAAAATGAATGCATGGAGTGGAGAAAGTGTTGCTCCGGTATCTCTTAAAAGAATCGCACGAATTCTTGTAACAAATGCGGCAGGTCCTGCTGCATCTACGAAGCTGATTCCATGGTAGCTTGGGTTTGGTTCTGTGAGCTGTGGGAACTTACCGGATGCTTTCCAGTCAAACTTACCACCGTCTACGATAACACCACCGATACTTGTTCCATGTCCGCCAATGAACTTAGTTGCAGAATGGATAACGATATCTGCACCATGCTCTAATGGTCTTAAAAGGTAAGGTGTTCCGAATGTATTATCAATTAATAATGGAATGTTATGTTTGTGAGCGATTTCTGCTACTGCTTCGATATCTGTTACTTCAGAGTTTGGATTACCAAGTGCTTCGATGTATAAAGCCTTTGTGTTTTCCTTAATTGCTGCTTCGAATTCTTCTGGTTTTAAAGGGTCAACGAATGTTGTCTCTACACCGTAATCTACTAATGTATGAGCAAGTAAGTTATATGTTCCACCGTAAATGTTCTTAGCTGCTACGATGTGGTCACCTGCTAAAGCTACGTTCTGGATTGCGTATGTTACTGCTGCTGCTCCAGAAGCTGTTGCTAATGCTGCAACGCCACCTTCAAGAGCTGCAACTCTCTGCTCGAAAATATCTACTGTAGGATTTGTTAATCTTCCGTAAATATTACCTGCATCTTTTAAACCGAAACGGTCTGCTGCATGCTGTGAATTGTGGAATACGAAAGAAGAGGTCTGGTAAATAGGTACTGCTCTCGCATCTGTTACAGGATCTGCACTTTCCTGTCCAACGTGTAACTGTAATGTTTCAAATTTAAAATCTCTATCCTTATATGTTTTCTTTGCCATTTTTTATCCTCCATATATTATGTACTCTTTATATTTTAATCTTTAAATTTCTAATTAAATATTCTCTTTACAACAACAGCAGCACATACACATTCGATCGTCCTTATGTATGAATTTTCTCTTTGAAGTTACTAAATTCATGTCTGCCACCTCTCTTTGTTTTGTGTTTCTTTGTTTCATGGGCTTATCATACCAGAAGTATCCTACTATGTCAATAGGAAATATATGATTTTTTTATTTTTTATTCCTCTTCCTGATAATAGAACTTTCCACGAATTCCTTTCGAACCAAAATAATTGATAAATGCATCTGGGTCTTCCTTTTTAATATCCATAACTAACACCCTCGTCGCATCCGAATTCACCACACTATAAAGCATCGCTTTTTCCTCGTTCTTATAGCAGCCTACCCCCTTAAATAAGGTGGCATCGTGGTTTGTCTTTTTCAGAATAATATTATAAACTTCATCCGGCTTCTTCGTAATAATAAACAAAGTATCTTTATCATATCGTTTATACATCATATTAATCATCTGTGTGGATGCATACTGGAAAATAATAGAATATAATGCCACATTCATACCATAAATACATCCTGCAATCAAAAGAACAGCTACATTTCCCATGAAAATATAATTCCACACACTGATTCCCTTTTTCTTAGAAATGATCATACTGATAAAATCCGTTCCACCGCTTGTCGCATGGCTATTTAAAATCAGTGCAATCAAAACGCCATTAATAATTCCACCAAAAATCGCAATTAATAATAAATCATCTGTAATAAAATGAGATGGAATCATATCGACGGCAATACTCATTACAAAAATACAAAGAACCGAACGAAGTGTATACTTTTTACCAACTACCCGGTAACATATCGTTGCCGGAACCGCATTAAGAAGAATACTGAATAATGAATATGGCACACTAATATGTAAAAATGTCCTGCAAATATGCTGTAACAGCAGGGAAATTCCAGTTGCTCCACCTGGAAGCAGATTTCCCGCATTAACGAAAACATTAACGTTTATCGCATACAAAATCGAGGCAATGATAACCACAATCGAATCCTTCACATCTCTGCGAATCTCTAACTTATGATACATTTCCTCTCCCATCCTCTGTTTATCAAGAATCTCTGAATCCGAAACCAGTTCCTCTTTGAGTTCTTCTTTTAAATCTTCTCTCAATTCTTTTATTGGTACTTTCTTCATATAAATCCTCCAATCAAATGTATTTTCTCTTTTACTGAATCCCATTATAATACACAATCTCTGTGTTTGATACCTATTTTCAGAAAAATATTCTGTTAGAAAATGCATATTTTTTCTACACTATGAATACTAAAGTACAAACGAGCCAGCGAACCTTGTAATATATAAAAATGCTTCGTATCACTGCGTTCAAACTGCTCAACCGCAATTTGAACTTGCTCTAAGGCGCATTTTTATATATTACAAGGTTCGCTGGCTCTGTTTACTCCAATCCTATAAATCCGTTAAAAGATTGGGGAACGCAAACACGCTCTAGAGCGTGTTTGAAAAATAAAAGTTGCACAAAACATATATTCC
>ERZ827037.1830-NODE-1830-length-20730-cov-8.768222_pt1 | contig 20730 bp, 16 predicted proteins | sample MGYA00519924_ERZ827037 | MGnify/ENA primary metagenome ERZ827037 (study PRJEB31778, sample SAMEA3449250) | human gut metagenome | biome: human gut; feature: human-associated habitat; material: faeces | place: United Kingdom | collected 2010/2012 ...
TCTCCGTTACTTCATAGCTGCCTTCCGGAAGGTCTTCAATGGTGACTTCTCCATTGCTGTCTGTCACAACGGTCTGTTCAAAACCTGTTGTATGATTGACTACCTTGAAATAAAAACCTGCCAGTTCCTCCTGTGTATCCGCATCGATCTTACGAATGGTCAAAGAACCATAAGGTTTATTCTCAAAAGTTACTTTCGGATGGACTTCTGCATCATTCACAACTTCCACACTTTGGGAGTTCTGACCAACTGCCACACTATAATGCGGTGGTGCAGAAACTTCGGTCACTTCATAAGTACCTGCTGGAATACCAGTCATACGTACTACGCCATCTGAAAGTTCTACCTTGCCGCCGTCACCTAAGATCGGTTCTGTGGCACCATCAGATGCCTTAACTGTGATATTGATATGACTACAGCTTTTAGATACTCCACGGATATGGAATACTGCATCTGGTATGATTTCCTTTGTGTTATAGTCCAGTTTTTCCACTAAAAGACTGCCGTCGGAAGGCTCATCCGGCTCATCGGGAATAGTAGGTGATGCATCGTATGTCATCATGGCTGCATCTGTCGCCTGCGGACGGAAGTTATAGATATATCCCTGCCAATTACCGGATAAGCCCACAGGATTTCCCAAATAGCTGACACTGCTGTCAAAGGTACCGCCTACAGTCGTTCCATAGAACTGGTAGTTGATGCCTGTGCTGTCTGCAAGGTCTTTCTTGACTTTTACAGTAACGTCCTGTCCCATAGGCACTTTAAACGCCTTTTGGTCATCCCATGCACCGCTGACATTGGTCTGTAAGGAAAGTTTGGTTCCACCGGCATAAACTTCGATGCTTCCGCTTTCCACCATCTGATTCAGGTCATCGCCCAAGATACGGAATTTCCAGTAATCACGATCCATACTGCTGGTGAACTGATAGGTGTTGGTTACCCATTCTCCATCTTCTGTGGCTTCTTCAGAACCGCTGACTGGCGAAAGTTTTACAGTAAATTCCGGAGGGGTATATGGATTTGCGATACCTTCGTTATAGATTTTTTTCAATGCATTTAATACTCTGGTATTTCTTGCAGTATCTCCCGACTGAATGGACCATTTATCTAAAGAACCATTGACAATGGCTGTATGGATCGCTGCGTGTGTTGCATAGTACGCCTCGTCTACGCTCTGACAGCCTAATTCCTGTGGTGTTTTATAGGGATATCCCGCACGGGCAACGCCAAGGATTTTCTTTTCCTCTGCGCCAATACTCGGCAAAGGATCTACCTGATACTGACCATCCTGATGCTGGGCAGTACCTTTCCAGCCTGGATTTTTGCAGTATGCCGGATATTCCAGTGCGGCAGGGTCGTCTGCTACCCATTTAGCGATATGGATATTGTCCACGATAGCGCCATCATAGTGCAGGATATTATTCAGCGGTCTGTCTGCTGTAATGGTCACATATCCATCATTTGCCTGCAAGTAAGCATATGGATCTGAGCCTGTGTCGGAACGAGCCTTTGGCAGCGAGTCTGTGCCGTAGATTTCCGCATAGTTTTCGGAAAGCACTACAGTTCCTGTACTGCTTGTTGTAAACTGCTGTGTGCTGAGTATTGCAGGCTGTTCAAAGACCACATCTTCTTTTTCACTGTCTATGCCATCATCATCTTCTTCCCTATTGTCTTGTGCATCAAACTCAATGTCCTGTGTCGAGCCGTTGCCAATCGTGACTTGATCCGCATAGTCACTGCCCCAGAAAAAATCGTCATAGGACGAACTGCCTCCGCCGCTTTCCTGCCCTGGGATCACAAAGCCATCTTCCCAACTGGCAAGGGCTGGAATGCAATTCACAGTAGTGATCACTGCCGCAAGCAGCAATGAAAGCCACCTTCTGCTTTTCATCATAAAAAATCAACTCCTTTTCCTGTTTTTTCCATGAAAACCTGCTAACAAAAGAGTTCTGAAAAGCAAGTTCCTCTTAAGAAAACATACCAGATAAATCATAGTAAAAATAAGGAAGCTGGAATCCTTTTATGATAACAAGGATTTCGGCTTCCGTTGTTTTCTTATGAAGATGCCCCTAAAAACAGAACTCTTTCTGCGCCATATTATATTTGATTTAATTCAGTCTCCTATTTGAAATAGGCAAACATCTCATAGGTCAGTTTTTCGCCTACCACAAAACCAGCCACCTGATACTTTGGATTCAGGTAATTCTCTTTATGTGCTTGTGAATTTGTCAGGTTACGATGGGCTTTATCTGCTGTTGCCGCATTCTTGACTGCGTTTTCTCCCACCAAGTAGTCGGAAAGACCAAAGTCTGCTGCCATTTGGGTGGCTCTGCCCCAGTACTTGGAAACGTGTCCATCGGCAATGGTTTTTCCGTCATAGGAAATAAGTTTTTCAAATGTGGAATAGCCATTCAAGGAACGCTCGATGTTCTTGATTTCACATAATGCCTGTAAATCAGCATCATAGCGTAGTGTAGGCACACCATTTTTCTTCCTCTCCTGGTTTACCAGATCAAGAAGCTTCGCACTTTGCTCCCAGTAAAAGTCATGGTAGTTGCCATAGAGCTGTTCACTGAGTTTTTCCATATCATACCCATTTTGCTGAAGCAGGCGATAAAACATAGTCACCAACTCCGCTTTTGTAACTACGGCATTGGGACGGAAAGTACCATCACCGAAACCAGAAAGGATACCAGTATTTACCAACTGTGAAATCGCTTTCTGTATATTGAAGCTACATTGTGCAGTATCTGTAAATGCTGTGGTATATGCTGTTTGATTTTCCTCAAGAAAATGGGAGAGGAATAAAGCGATATACTGTCGCTGTGCCGGCTGTTCTAATGTGAAATAAATCCCTGCGAGATTCTCATTTGGATTTCCCCATACACCAGCTTCTCCGCAAATGAGCGCTGATTTTCCCGGCTCCGTATGACTGTCCCAGCTGAAACGGTCGGAAAAGATGCGGCTGGCATCCTGACCGCCATAAAATGTCACTGGGTTTAAGCCAAAGTGTGCTGCAATCTCTGCATAATCACCATACGTAGCAGGTGTATTGGGATAAAAATACCCTCCACTGCCTGATATATATCCACGTTGCAGGAAATCTCGAATGGCATTTTCTGCCCAATGTCCCTGAATATCTACAGGTATTTGCCCATTGGCGTATAATGGTAAGCTGCCATAAGCCGATTGTGACGGGCGAGGCACAATGATTTCGGATGCAGCATAGGGTGCATTTGGGTGATTCCCTTTTGAAACGTCCCCCAGCAGCTCTCCTGTTGCCGCAAAGGCAGTCTGGGATATGGTAAGTGCAGTCAATATAGCGATACAAGTTTGTACAAATCTTTTCATGGTAGTTCCTCCTTCTTCTCTTTTTATCTACTGATACAAAAAGATGGGATCAAAGACAACAAAGAATGCAGCTTTTGCTGCATTTTATTTCTGTACTGCCTGTACCAAAAGGCGTTTCGTCGGTTGTTCTTCAATACAAGTCACCATAGTAAGGGTATTTTGTTCCACTGCTGCTGTAATATCACTCCAGTCTGTTTCCGCAATAGGTTTGATGACCGTTACCTGATAATTCCTTGTTCCAAATCTTGTCTCATAAGTAACCGTATCTCCAACTGCAATATTTTTCAAATTACGAAAATCATACTTATAATCCCTGTTATGTGCGCAAAAACCTACATTTCCATCCCAGATCGGTGTTTCCGAGAAATGACCAATAGCTGTTTTGATGGTTTCCAGGTCTGCGCCATCCTTTACTGGGAATTTAGAAATACCAATGCTTTCTATGGTAAGATATCCAAGGATATCATGTGGTATCTCTGTGGCAGTTGCCTGCGGATTTGTGTAGTTTTCCAATGTCGTTTGAGACACACTGCTGGTATCGAAATCGTATGTTTTCATGGCTTTATCCAGCATACGGATCATTTCTGCCCTCGTGATATGTGTACCACCATTTATCTTATTTTCTGGATATGTATCAATCACGCCGGCGGCATACAGATTACGCACGGATGTATTCACCCATAAAGGAATGTCCTCGCTATCGCTGTATGGCAGCTGCACGCTGTTATAGTTTTCACTTCTGACCAGTCTGGAAACAATGGAGATCGCTTCAAATCGTGTGATCTCATTTTGCGGCAGGAATATATTCCCCTCATACCCACTGACAACACCGCTTTTTACAGCGGAGTCGATATATGGATAAAACCAGTCTGTTGGAAGTACATCTGTAAAACTGCTATCCTTCTGCGTGATAGGATACAGTTCCAGCTTATCCAACAAAGCAACGGTTTCAGCTCTGGTAATGGTAGCGTCTGGGCGGAAAGTTCCATCTGGATACCCACTGACCAAGCCATAGCTGCTGTATTCTGTGATATATGCCTCATCCGTATGCCCTGCAATATCTGTATAGCTTACGGCAAATGCTGGTGTCGGTATCAACGCTACAAAAGTCAATGATATGGCAATAAGCCACTTAAATCGTTTCATGCTCCTCCCCCTTTTCTTCAAATTCTGGAGTATCTTCTATCTCATTTCCTTCTTCTAATCCATCCAAATCAGAGGGAACTGTTTCTATCTTGCGTCTTTTCAGCAAATAATAAATGGTGCCACCTGCCAAAAGCAGCAATACACACCCTCCGCCAATGAAAAATGGCAAGTAATGATTTTCTTCCTCCATGACCTGCATTTCTGCTTTCTCTCCCAGATAGGTCAATGTGTATGCTGTCTGTTCAGAGATTTCTTTTTCCGCTGTACCGGTATAGGTTACTTTTGCGATATATGCTGTTGGGATTTTGACGGAATAGGTACCGGAATACAGGGCTTTTGCATTATAGTTGTTCCCTACAGCAGTATCACCACTGCCCATATTATTATCCCCGATCCACTGGACGTCGTATAATGTCATACTAACACCGCCAGACCATATATTTTTCGCAATCTGGCTGGTATCCATGGAGGAAAGTCCATAGTACATTTTGGAATCAGACTTCGTATACGTTTTTGTGGTATATCCTGTTGCTGCATATTGGATAGAAGCATAATCCAATTTCAACTCACCTTTATATCCACCTTCATCCTCATAAGTTTTGGTTTCCCCTAGATTTGCTGCTACCTGCCCACTGCTTTCCGAACTCACAGTTGTTTCTGCTGTTTGAGATACTTCTTTTGTCAATACCTCCACCACTGGCTCACTTTTGACATCGATCTGGTGATAGGTATAGCCATTCAACTCAAAACTGGCTCCCAATAAATGGTCGATGTCCTCGCCATTTTTTAAGGTATACGTCTTTTCAATGTAATAATTCCCGCCTTTCATATAAGTTTCTGTTGTTGGTTCCGGTGCTTCTGTTGCCGCTGTACATAACAAAAGTACTGCTAACGACATAGGAAGATACCATCCCTTCCTTTTCATGTTTTCTCACCTCTTATCTTCCAAACTTCCATAACCATGCAGTACTGTACAGACTGAAAAAAAGAATACTGCCATACCAAAAGCGATCCACTGCTTTCCACTGGCAGTGAGCAAAAAACTTTGTACTTTCGGTTGAAAAACAGCCAGCATAATAGTCATTCCAGCGAAAAAGAAAAACACCGCTGTTATGTAAGCAGGCATCTTTCGTATTTTTCTTTCGTATATTTCTTGAAGCCGCAAGACCTCGATCCATTGCTTCCTGACTTCCTGTTCCACACCTGCTGGCAGCATATTTGCTTGTTCCAAAATTTGTAACCGATGAAAGTCTCTTCGCATCGGGTCATCTTCCTGAAGCAATGTAACATCTACTGTTTTCCCCTTCAGAAATGCGATTCTGCTTTTCCTGCGATTCCAATACATTTTTTTCACAACAAAACCATGCTGCAAGAAAGGAAAGCCCAAAGACAGGACAAATGCAAGATAAACATTTTGCAGCAATAAACCGAAACATAAGCCAAAAAACCACAGAAAAAAAGAAAAAATGATTGCCGTTCCTCTTTTCTTCCTTCTTTTGACACCATGGTCTTTTTCTATTCTTTTTTTCAAGTCTGACCAGTTTTCTTTTCTTTTTATACCCAAACGCACATTTATGTTTCCTCCATTCTGTCGCAAATCATTTGAACAGCATCCCAATATTTCCTATGGCATAGACTCCCTCCTTTTATCATCCTGCCCTCCAGATAGGCAATTTCCAACTCTTTGCCAAAGGGCAGCATACCGTCAAAACCGCCGATTTTCTCACTCACCTCCTCGTAAGGGCTATATGGCTTCACTTGCCCAGCCAGATAAATGCTGTTCTGTGGTAGATTTCTTTCATTCTCCTGTTCATACAAAAGCCCTCTTTTATCCGGTGTCAAAATACAGACAGAAAGTTCTGCCTTTTTCTTTGCAAATTGGCAGAAGGGATTTGACATATCTGAAGTCAGATCCCAAATGATACTATCTGACAGACTTTCAGCAATGGAACAAAATGTTTCCATCTGTGCTTCATCTCTTATGCCTTCTTCCTGTAGACCGTATCCCAGAACACCTACCAACGGATTTTCCCGAAGTACCTTTACAGTTTGCGTGAAATGAAGTTGATTGATTTCTTCTGAGAACAACCTGCCAAGTCCCATCTTGCCATCTTCCAACATGGGAAGTATCGGTATGATTTCGTCAGGACTGATGATCAATACACGCTTCTGGTCTTTTGTCAATGCGTCTGCCAGTACAAAGGAAAACAATGTTTTCCCACTGGACGGGCTGCCAAAAACAGCGATATGCTTTCTCATGGTTCCTCCTCAAAATATGCGCTTTGCTGCTGCAATAATTTTTCTGCTAGTTCTTCATTCTCACGTACCATAACAGAAACATGAAACACATCCTTTCGATGTTTCTCCAGAAATGTGCTCTGTCTTTGATTGGCAGATACCGTGATCCAAATGACACCTTCGGCATCTGGTTCCATGGCTGTGATAACACGAACAAAGTTCAGTGCAGGAATGTCGATCAGACCATCGTTATACCCATTCATTTTGATGATGTCACCCGTCTGCAAGGCTGTCACTTCACTGCCTTCCATGATTTGGACCATGGCAACGGCTGTTTCATAGCCCTCCGGCAGCAACGACATTGCCTCGCCATCCTGAAAGGGTACCTGACTGACCTTTTCTGTCAGCAGAATATCACCTGACACAATGTCAACAGCGGCATATCGTCCAATGACGTCATATATATCTGTGACTGCTGTATCTGATAAAGGATATGCACCCATACGGACGACCTCCAAATCATCTGCATCAAACATTGCACCCTGTTCTATGGATTTTGTTGTACGTACCACTTCTATTTTGGGATACATCTGCTTTGCTGTGAGTGGTACAGCGAAAAAAAGCAGGAGAACCGCTAGAAAAAAACAGCCAACAGCACAAAGTAATCTGCTGCGCATGACTTAAATATTCTGGCGTGTGATGCGGGTAATGATCCCCACCGCTACGCCTCGTTCCTGATCCAGACGGGTTACCACAAAACTGACGTCATCATGTTTTCCTGGTAGTCTACGGTCTGTACAGCTATATGCCAATGCGTTTACACCAATATCCAGCTTTACAAAAGTAGCACCCTTATGTACGTCTGTGACTCTTCCAGAATAACGTCCCTGTACCTTACAACGGCTGAGTTTTTCCAGCACTTCATTTTTGGTAATGGCTTTCATATCTGCTTCCAGCTTTACTTCTTTTGTTTCCGGATTACACTGGATACTTGTCACCTGCGTCAAGACCGCATCTCCAACATGGAACTGTTCTCTGGCATCTCCAATCCATTCCCAAGACAGATTTCTTGCTGGAACAGAACACTCCACCCCAAAGATTTCCAGACGCACTACTTTTTCTGCTACTGCAATCACCCTTGCCTGCACCACTCTGCCTTCTGTTACCATAGGCGCCGCACCATTTTCGCCAAAAAAGAATTTATTGCGCTTTACGAGCATTGCCTGTTTTCTGCTGGCAACAACGCTTTGTGCCGCTGCATCAATTCCCAAAATAATGAAATCTACTTCGCAGCCCAGCATATGATTCAGTATCCTGATCTGTCTGCTTTTCATTTCTCCATAGCCTGTATTCTCTGTCAGATTCAGCATCATTTCATCTACAGGAATGACTACACGGAAATCCCTATAATATACTACCGCTACGGTACTTTCTCCACTTTCCTCTATACCGCCTAATACACCGGAAAGGATACGTCTGCTGCGGTATGCGTTCTGCAATTCATACCACGCCTGTTCTTTTGCGTCTGCGGCTGTTACATAACTGCCATTACTTTCAATGGTCAATACCGGCATCTGCTGCGCCTGTATCATTTTTTCGTCCTTGTCCATTGTTCCTTGCCTCCTTATTTTTACTCATCAATTGTTTTTTCGAGATTGAAACCACTTTCTTTGGTTCTTTCGGTTGTACTTCTTGTTCCAAAACGGCTGATTTTATTTCCTGCCCAAAAGATTCCTTTCTTTCTTCTGACAGTGCCATTTGTTGTTTGGGTTCCTCTATTTTTACAGCTGGTTCCTTTTCTTCCATCCGCCAAAGGGGGATATGGGTAACCGCCTTTCTTTTCTTTAGTTTTTTACTTTCCGGGTGCAAGGTATAATCGAATTTTTTCACACGAAATACCTTTTGCCCACGGAGTATGATCAGTGCTTCGTCCAATGGCATACGCAGGACTTCATCTGGTGTCATCAGCTTTCGTCTGCCTACGGAACTGATTTCACGAAAATCCGGTGTGAAGTTGCTGACACGCCAGGTATGCAGCTGTTTGGACTGACTGCTGACCGAGATAGTCACCTCACCAGTGCGGTCTGACAGAAAACGTGCTGTCATTTCATCCGTACAGCCCAATGCAATCTGTGTATCACAGTTACCAATGATTTCCTGCCATTCGTCATAGGGATAACGGTTCTTTAACTGCGCGATATTTTGGAATATCACGGAAATACTGATATTTCGACTGCGTACCGTTGATATTTTCTTCTTAAAATCCGGTATGGCGCCGATGTTTGGAAACTCATCCAGAATAAAATTGACTGCCTTGGGTAATTTCCCGTCTACACCATTTCGGTCTGCAAAGCGCACCAGCTTAATAAACAGGAATGAAAAAAACAAGGATGACAAAAAGTCAAAGGTAGAATCCTGATCGCTGGTGATGCAGAAATACGCACATTTCTCTTTTCCAGGTAATTCCAAGTCGATTTCCGGATATGCGGTGATATTACGAATCATTTTGTTCTGGAACACCTGCAATCTGGCACCAAGACCAATGATGACACCGCCTCGGACTTTTTCGCCTGCCTGCTTAAAGATATGATAGGGTCCTTTTGCAGGATGCTCCTTTGGCAAAAGTGCAAAACGTGCATCCATCTCTTTCTCCGATAACTCCGCCAGCATACGATATACCTGACCTAAGTTTCGCTCCTCCTCCGTTTTTTCCATATCCACATACAGAATCAATGCTTTCAGCAGGTTCAGCTCTGACATATCCCAGAAATGATCTGTTTTCCCGTCACTTGTGTTCTTGATAATAACGTCAGCACAGGTCTGTGCCATCAACTCCTCATGCTGGATCTCCCACATGCAGTTCCAGCTGTCACTGTTTGGCGGATTGACCAGATGAAAGACCTTTACCGTATATCCATGCTCCTCCAGATACACCGACATATCCTCATAAAGTTCTGATTTTGGATCTGTCAGCACCATGCTTTCCCCACGTCTGACACATTGGAATATCATATTACGCACAAAAGCACGGGATTTCATGCTGCCAGAAGCACCATATACTGCAATATTTCGGTTCATCCTGCTTTCCAGTGGGATACTGGCAATCTGTTTTTCAACAATACCCAAAATCGTGCCTTTGGTATGGCGGATATCCGTCAGACACAAGAGTTTCTTCATTTCTTTTTGCTCCAGATATCCTGCTGTACCATAGGTACCCTTTTCGGAATAAGCAAAGTTGCGTTCTCTGTCTAATTCGCCTCCAGTGCTGTTTCCCATATGCATCACCATCACCACCAGTATAGCGATCAGGATACATTCGAAAAGCAAAGCATAGAAGCCATCCATTGAAAACACATGACGAAAACAGGAAAGTATCCCTGCATCCGGGAACTGCGGTGCAGTACCATCTCCTGCCACACCACCGGCAGCTGACCATATTTTGTAGTTTGTGAGAAACTGTGCCAGATACCCAGCACCGTACAATAACGGAAGGATACCCAAAAGCAGTATTGCGACTGCTTTTTTCAAATCACGTCGTTCAAAAGAAATTCTCTCGGACAGCTTCCATGTCCACTGTTGAAATTTGGGTGGCTTCATCGCAGTATTGTTTCACCCCTTCCTTCTGGAAGTCAAAACAAATGACCTCTCCTTTCTTCTGGGCATATCTCAGCTGCATAACAAAGAGAAGCAAGCGTTTGATGTCAAAGTCGAAACAGATCAAAACCGGTTCCAAGGCATCATTATACCCATCGTTTATGATGTTCCTTTCTGCATTGCTTTTTAAATCCTCTGTTAGCACCTGATATAAGCACTGATACATTTGTGCATCTTCCAATATCTGAAGCAAAAGACTGCCGTTCTCATCCAGCGGGACACAGCAGAATTTCTCAAAGGGGGAATCTCGGATATCTGCTTGTTGTTTCGCCTCTAAGATAGGGGTATCTGTCTGGCTGTAAAAGAAAAGCGCTCTTGTTTCCGAAAAAGAGTATCCTTTTTCCTGAAGCACAGAACGCAATAAGATATCCGCACGTTTCTCCACATTACCATACCAAGATGTCACCCCATCCAGATGGTAGCAAAGCCAGACTGCGCTTTTTGTCAGCCAGACACCTGCTCCACGGGAACTGATGACTTTCGTAGAAAGGCTGCCCATGTCTTTCCATTCTCTGGAACTATAGAAAACAGACTGCGAGAGCTTTGCCTCCGTTGGCTGTTCCTGAAAGATACTTGGCTTTTCATCTCGGAACAGATTGGTACCAGCCAAGAAAAAAAGCGCCATCATTTCTGCCAGACGACGCTGCCTCTTTCTATGGACCAAATCACTGCGGCGCATGGAGGCATCGGCACCATTTGCCAGAAAATATGAAAACCGATTATAATCACTTTGCAGCATCCAGCGTTTTCCGCTTATGGTAAGCCGATAGCCTTTTACCCCATCTTTCTGGTATCGAACGATTTTGTTTTCCAAAAGTAATCTCTGTAAAATTTTCTTTCGGTAATCAGGCTGCGGGATCAACAGTGAAACCATATCCTCTCCAACCTCACCTGCCATAGATAATATCTCCAGCACATGATACGCTTTGGCATCTTTCTGTATCATGGTTTTTTTCTCACCTCCAAAATACGGGATATGACTTCTGACCAAGGCTCCTAAACTCGGTCAGAACTTCTCCTTTCCTCGCACCTTACTTTCCTTTATTTTTCAATGGTTTGGCAGAACTTCTGACCAGTCCCAAAATCATACGCTTTCCAGTGCCATTTCTGGATACCACATCTGACCAGTCTTTCGTCTGATTTCTATATGTGTGCAGTTCTTTTTTCCGACCTTTGTGCGATAATGCAGCTCACAAAAAGCACCACTGTCATCCAATAAAAAAAAGGCGTTGATCACATCCAACACCTCTTTGGCTTCCAGATTATCATAGTCTCGAATACCTCTTACCGGGATACCTTTGGCATACTCATAGGTATAACAGATAAATGCTTGTTCCATGCGACAGATTTCCTTCTCTCGACAAAAGCACTCCAAAGCAAATGACAAGGGTTCCAGCAAGAACACCACGTTCTGCCTTCCTTTGCGTTTCGGCAAAAGCTGTGGGATGATGATTTCGTATCCCATTTCTGTTTCCATAACCTCGATCCCCTGTGCATCTGTCACTGTATGCAGCATACGTTTTCTGCTGCTCATGGGATAAGATCCCACCAGATTTCTGGCAGTACAAGCAATGGCTTCTGCACGCATCGCAATATCCATACCCAGATCTTCAAAATTTTCCGGATACTTTGCGGCATCTGTCATTTCATAGGCACAGACTGCGTTTTTTAAACGTATGATATCGTCTTTCAGTCGATTGGTTCGATCATATAAATTAGGACTCATAGGTAAAATATGCCACCTCCCCATGTTCTTTCACTGTACAAAATACTGCGTTAAGTTCTGACATTTTCTCTATTTGTGCTTGGTCTTCCAAAAGTACAATGGGCTGAAAGCAAATGCTTATCCGTAGTTGATTGATAGAATTTGCAATCACCAGCTCATCTCCTTCCATACAATAGAACACGCTGTAAACGCTCCCACTTCGATACATTTCCAGCTCCAGCGGAAAATGCGCTGCGCCATGATAATCACAGTCATCTAAAAAATCAAGAACCAACCAGAAACTGCGGATCAGCTTCATATCTTCTCTGATATCCTTAGCTGCTCTTATGATTCCTGCCTCCTGATCCAAAGAAATCCTGCCTTTTTTCACCAGCTTTCTGAATGCCTTTGCCATGATTTCTGAAGGCAGTCCAAAATACTTTTCTACCTGCTCGATTTTCAATGCTTGATATTCTGACACCAGTTCTACGATTTTTTGTTCCAGACTCTGCCTGTTTTCTTTTACCGCAATCACTGCTTCATCTCCCTTCTTTTTAATAATTCCTGTAACTGCTGACGGTCTGTGGTGATCATTTCTGTTTCCAATGCTGATGCCTTAAACTCAACAGTCACATTATTGTTATTGGTAAGAATTAGACCATTTCCTCTTGCAAAGTGCGTGATATTCATGACCTCTGTATCACTCAGATTTAAAATCTCTTGCACCCTCTGGGCTTCTTCATCCTCCAGATTCAATACGATTTTTGTTTTGCTATTGTTAAGAATACCTTTGCCATACTTCCCATCATCCAATGCGAGAAAGTCATTGATATCCTGTGTGGCACAAATAGCAGCACCGCCATATCCACGAATGATTTTAAAGATTTCCAGTACGAACTCCGCTGCCAAACGGTTACTGGATGCACCAATAAGCTGCCAAACCTCATCAATAAAGATTGCTTTTTCCACAGTTCTGTCTTCTTTTGCCTTATCCCAAACATAATCCAGTGCCAGGAACATCCCCACTGTAAGCAAGTCGCCTGTCAGCTCAGATATATCCAGTACGATATATTTATTATCCAACCTTACATTGGTCTGTTGGTTAAAGGTGCTGGCAGAACCATGGACTAGACGGTTCAGGATATTTGCCATGCGTTTTGTTTCTGGATTTTCCATCAAAACCGCATATACATCACCTAATACCGGCATGGGTTTATAACTGCCATCTTGTTGGTATAAAGAAGCATTTTGATGAGTGATACCTTTCAAGGCATAAGTCTTGATCAACGCCTCATCCAAAAGCTGGCGTTCCTCATGGCTCATATCCGGTATCAACAGAGAAAAGAAAATATGGAGGCGCTGGATCTTCGCCGCCAGTTCCGATCGTTCTGCCCTTTGATCGCCGTCCAGACAGATATTTGCTTTCTGGTCAGTCTTTCGTATCTCCATGATATTGATACAATGATGGGACGCCGGAGAAATCTGGATAAACTCACCGTCAATGTTATGGCAGGCACGACGAAACTCGTGCCCTTTCAAAGGTGCCAGAATAAAGACCTGCACATTTTTCTCACGCAGACGCATTGCCATCAACTGTAAAGTGAATGTTTTTCCTGCGCCTGATGTACCTAAAATCGCCATATTGGCATTCTTATAAATCTTGGAGTTAAAAATATCTACAATAATTAAGGAATTGTTATATCGGTTGACACCAAGCAAAATCCCGTTATCATCACTCATTTCAAAACTGACATAAGGATAACAGCCGGACACGCCGGAAGTGAGGACATTTCTTTTAGATAAGGCATAGAGCCCTTTTTCCATTTTGTTCAATGGTAGGGTAGACAAAAATGCCTGTTCCTGTCTGAAATAGCATAGCTTCATCTGTAAATCCTGCGACACCATCAGTTTTTTCATTTCATTGCTTCGCCATTCCAATTCTTCTACACTGTCGGCAGTGATGGTAATGAGAATGTTCATATAATAAAAATCCTGATTATTTGCAAGACCTTCTTTCAGGTAATAGCCAGAACGTATTGCACTGTCGATCTCATCAAAGTCTGTATTGGTATCTGATGTTTCCTTCATTTTAGAGCGATTGATACGAATCTGCTGACCTAAACGGAACTGTGCTTTGTCCTTTGGCTCCTTATTGAGGAAAATATCCACATCAATCCCTTCTCCGGCATTAACCAAGAGAGAAAGCCAGCCTGCTGCCACCTGTGATTTATAGCCATCTGACGGTATCATAAAATAAGCGTAATATAAACCGTCTATCTCAATATAACTGCCTTTTTGGAACTTAATCTCCTTTGGCATCACCAAAGAGGATATGGGGATTTCTATTTTGTCCGTTTTATCCACAGCCAAGAAGTATTCATCCACAGCTTCTGCTGCATTTTCCACAAAACCCACAGAATTGCTCCTTTTGCGGTTCAAAAGGATATAAAACAGCTCCGCCATAAATTCTTCTGGCTTTTCCTGTTCTATGACCTCGTTGCCGCATTGTCTAAGATATGTTCTGGCTGTCTGTTCCGCAATATGCAGCTGGGCAATGGCTTCTTTCTCCTCATTCTTTTTACTGCCGCCAGGCATGGGTTCATATTCCAAGACCATGAAAAATCGTCTGGTAACAGCTTCTTTCAAGCCGATCCGTCGAATCAGGTTATAGTAGTCCATCAAAAGGATCTTGCACTTTTCATTTTTCTCTTGTGCGATATCATTCTGTATTTTCTGCAAATGACTTCCAATATCCGCTTTTTTCGATATGACCTTGATCTGCATTTTCACTGGGCTGATTTTCAAATACGACATATAGGAATAGATGATGTTTCGCTGTTCCCTTGCACTGCGTAACAGAAAGTTAATGGGCTCTACCTCTATGATTTTGATATATCTCTTATCCTTTAGATAGCAGATACCATTTTCAATCTTCTCTACCGGGAAAAAATCTGCTTCTGCTGGCTGTTTCCTTTTTCTTTTTTTACGAACAGACACTCTTTCTTCCTCATCAAACTCCTCTGGCAAATCACCAATATCCGGGAACAAATGCTTATCCGTTCTTTTTTCGTCTGAAACACATGTAGTTTCTGCTGACACTATTCTTCTTGCACGCAGAAAATGAAAAAAATTCATGAGAAATGCCGTCAAACTTTCTCCGCCCACACCAATCAAAGCAAAAATGCCTGCCGGCAAAGCCGTCAGGCACAGAATGATGATCTTTGTAGTAAAGGAAAAAGCCACTATCTTTAACACAGGAACTGCTATTCCTAAGGAAAAGACTACGGCTTCTATGGCATTTCTCAGCTTCAGCATCCCACCAAATAGTGAGCCTTCACTGATGAAGTTTGGTGGGATCAGATAAATATCTCGTTCTTCTTTTGACTTTGAAATACTACTCACATCCTCAAATTTTCATATAATCATCTTTTATTTTATTAAAAGAAATTTTATCCATCTTTTTTCTTTCATCATTTTCAATTTTTAAAATACAAGGTGTTGACACTGTGATCATTCCTGTTAAATTTTCACACAGTCCATCCTTTCTAAATTTTTTTGTGGGTAATACAATATTAAAAGATGCGCCTCTATTTATTACATCCCCCTCCCTGGAAGAACAACTTCTATATTTTATTCCATCAAATCTTTCTTTTTCACGTATCCACTGTAAAAGTAACTGTGGAATTACATATTCTTCACGAAACGCTATGTTTTCACTTTTTCCTATCATAGAACAGGATAATTCTAATGGATAACTACAAATAAACCTTTTCAAAATATTTAATATATCCCTTGTGTCACACTGCATATTTGTTAAATTAAGAAACTCCGTTTCTAGCTCATTTGCATAGGATGCACTCCATGCCGAAAAGTCAATCAATTTCAAAGTTTGTGTTGATGATATTTCAAATTTTGACATTGTAATTTCTTCAGGTTCACCACACTCATACCAACAAAGCACCGGATCATTGCTTAAATACAAGCAGGGATATCCTGGAATACTATACCTACCTTGTTTAATCAATTCTCTTTTTTGAATTGGGACATGAAATAATTCTTTTCTTTCATCTTTGAAATAATCAATCCTTCCCCTATAAAACGGATTATGTAGAATAATAGAATTATATTCTGGAATTGGTTGATCAAAAAATCTGTTTGCGTTATTCTTATTTGTTGCTATTGGTAATTGCTCTATTAAAGAATCAAATAACATATACGCCTGATTGTAACATTCAGAAATTTTGCCCTCCCTATGGAATTTAAGAAGTTGAATTATTTTGTTACTGCTGTTCTCTACAACAAATAATATTTTCTCCATCTCTTCTTTTTCCTCTTTGTAGGCTTTTATTCTCTTCAAACTGTTCAAATAACCAGAGTACTCTTTTTGTAAGAATTCGATCAAGTCCCCTTTTATTTCCATAGGCAAGCTACGACTTTTCATTATTGAAACTAAGTTCTCAAAAATATTATGATTCATATATATCACCTCTTTATGTATCTTACTCGTTCCGTCAGTGTATTGCAATATACTCTCTTGGATTCACTTCTTTGCCATTGACCAATACACCCAAATGCAGATGTGCTCCAGTCACTCTGCCAGTCGCACCTACTTCTGCAATAACTTGTCCAGCAGCAATACTTTGTCCTTTCGTCACAAAAATATCACTACAATGGGCATAAAGTACCTGCACACCATTTCCGCAGTCTACGCGAATATGATGCCCATATCCTGTCTCGGAAAATACAACAGAAGTGACAACCCCGCCTGAAACAGCATGGATTGGAGTACCTGTGGGATATGCAATATCCAATCCTTCATGGAAAGCTTGACTGCCGTTCAGGGGATCTACACGGTAGCCAAACTCCGAAGATACAGCAGCGTTCCAGTTTTTTCCTATAAAAGGAGAACCCCAAACTCCACCACCAGTGAATACCAAATATTTCACGACAGCCGCTACATATTTGGGATTACCATAGCTACTCCATCCCAATTTCTGCTGCATCAGTTTGGAAAACTCCAATGCGTTTGCCTCGCTATATCCCCCATAATTCTCCAATGCCCAGCCGATATATCCGTTTCCGTAATTATAGCCCTGTAATGCCAAGCTAAGCTCGTCCATCTGACTAGGAGAACTACAACCAGCACCCTGAAGGCAATCAGCAAGATAATGCACACCGACTTCAATGGAATATTCCGGATCAGTGATGCCGTTTGGTTGCTTCGGGTATTTGGTATTATAAGGACATTCGCTTGCCTGCATGACATCTGGTACTCTGCCACCGCTTTCTGCCATCATTACCGCACAGATTACATCGAAAAACTGAGGTATGCCATATTGTTCCGCATATTTTTTTATGAGATCGCTATATGCCAACACTTCCGCACTAACTTGTGCGCTAACAGCCCCCATCATACTGCCATATAGAAATATTTGCAAATTAGACGCATAATCCAACGCCTTTTGTTTTTCTTTTTCGTTTAGATGGAAGATTTCATCAGCGAAATAATCATCTCTTGCATACTGCACCTTATAAGTATAGGTTGTGATACCATCTGATGTAGATGTTGATACATCATAAGTAAACAATGCATCTGCATGATTTTGAATGATTGACATCACTTCTTCAGTACTGATGTCATCCGTTCCTTTCCATACGGAATACTGGCACAAAATCAGCATCGCATTTGCGCTTCCATAATGAAAATCGTCTGAAATCACTGCCGTTTCGTCCTCACCCAGTCCATCTATCTCTGACTGTATCTGTGTAAGGATACATTCATGCGCATGATCTACTGCTGTCCATACTGCACTTTGATAAGATTGCAAATTTTGCATGATAGCCGTTTGGCTGTTCAAAGCCTCCATAGAACCAAAACCTCCAAATAAAAAAGAAGGCAGCATACAAAGAAACAATATCGGCAAAAGCAACAGGAATCCCAGTCCAGCCAGACCTTTACCAATATTTTCTTTTTGGTCCCAGAGTACTTCGGCTGCTGCAAAAGTACCGCCCTTGCCATATTTGAAGGCTTTCAAAATGCTAACTGCCTGCACTGCATTCTGTTTCTGCACCCATTGATTACCTCCTTTTTTTAGCATAAAAAAAGTTCTGAAATCAACATTCAGAACTTTTCTAATTACCTATCTCCATAGTGATACCGACAGGCTAATACATATATGTTGTTTTGATCAATTTTATAAATCAATCTATCTTTGTCATTGATGCGTCTGCTCCAAAAACCTGCTAGATTACCTGTGAGAGCTTCCGGTTTACCAATTCCTTCATTACCATTTCGAGAAATATCTTCCAATAACGAATTGATCTTTTTCAGCGTCTTTCGATCTTCCGTTTGCCAATAAAGATAATCCTCCCAACCATTTTTCGTAAATACCTTATTCATTTTCAGGCACCTCGATCAATTCATGAGAAGAAAAATCCCCCTGCTCTAACTGTGCCTTGGATTCCATCAGCCAATCATAATTTGCTCTGTTGCCAACAACATAAATATTTTCCATCAGGTTATTGTAAGCTTCTTCAGAGATCATTACCACATTTTTATTGTCTTTTCTAGTAACAATTAGTGTTTCATAATCATCAGTTACTTTATCCATGCAGGATTTCATATTTTCACGTAATGTTGTATAGTTAACAGCGATCATACTATCCCTCCTTATAAACGTACAGTATTCTGTACTTAAATTATAACGTACAGTTTATTGTACGTCAATATCTTTCTCTATTATATGCTGTTTATAAGAAAACTACACAACCTATAGAAAATTATACCCTATCCCTTCTTTTCGGCGGCTCTGGCAATTTATTTTCAATGTGTTCTTGATATTGTATCTTTCCATCTTCCTTCATAAAAGGCTCTTTGATTACAGTTGGCTGAGCATACTGATGATACCACTTTGACCCATCTGCTGCGGTTACTGTTTTATAATCGCCTTTCACTGGCGGCATATATTTCTCCGTATCATACATAGCAAATGCCCTACCTTCTGAAAACTCATGTGATGTTTCCACACCTGTGATCCTGCCGCCACCCATTTCTATTTGACTGTATACGGGTACTTCTGTAACTCCATTGGGTTCTGCGCTGCTGAAACTTTCATTTTCTGAATAAGGCACAGAAACACTGCCCCTATCCTGAAAAGCACTTTGTTCCTGATGATTGTTTTCACTATAAAATGGGATTGTATCAACATTCATCTGTGGACTTGAATCCACAGCATCATTTCCATAATATTCAGAAGTAGAAGTACCAATATTCTGCTGATACTCCGCAATCACCTGTTCCGCAGAAGTTTGCATATCTACAAAGGTCGTTTCCTGCGCATTGTTACTTTCTGTACCAGCAACAGAGAATTGACCAGAATATCCTGTAGATTCTGTATCATTTTTCTGCGTCATATTTTCAGTATGAGCCATCTGTTCCATAGAAGAATGATTTACGCCCATATAGGAAGAAAATGCTTGTACTGCTTCTTCTCCTTTCATGGTTCCTGTTTTCGTAACATCACCCCTTGCAATACTGCTTATGACATTTGTGGAAAATCCACCACCGTTTTGGATAGAAGAATTATAAACAGATCTGGCAATATTGGAAGCGATACTATCGCTTTTTCCAGTGATATTATGGATTGCACCCTGACTGAACTGTCTGCCTACGGCTCCTGCCAAGCCACCTTGCAAAAATGTTTCCTGATGATTTGTAGTACTGCTGGTAGAAGATGTGCTGCCACCGACCTTTCTCGCCCGATCAATGGTACGCATAGCAATGGCTGCTTCACCAAGCATAGAACTTCCTGTTCTGCCTACATTGATTCCCAGCATCTGAACAAAACTGTCTATTTTCTGGGAAACCTTCAAAAAAGCAACTGCACATAAAAACCAAATCAGAAAATTTCCGTTTTCCAAGGATAAAGGATTGGCAATAAAGCCTGCAAACATAGATGTGAAGATACGAAGGCACCATACATTCATCAATATCATCAAAATTTGTCCACCCAGCATCCTGCACCAGCTTCGAAAAATATTCATGGTATTTTGCGAGCCACCCATGGAAAAAGCCAATGGTGCTGTATATACCAAAACACCTAATAAAACATATCTTTCTGCTGCTTCAAATAGTAGTCGAATATAGTTCCATGCGAGGATCACCAGTAATATCAAAGCAATCAGTGCAATGGAACCGCTTAATGAAGCCCCTAGTACAGTAAGCAATACAGAATTGAAATCTGCAAAATCCAGCGGTGGTAGTTCTTCTGTCATCAGCCACGCATAAGGCGTTCCTCCGATATCTAAGATAATATCTAAAATATCTTTTGCAAAAAAAGCAAGGAACAGAAAAATACAAGTTCTGACTGTAAGACTGACTGGATTTTCTGCCTCACCACCGCTGGATACTCCAAAGTTTCGGAACAACTGAAAGACTAGGTTTAACAGAAGCAAGCCAATGGCAAGTGCAACAATGATACTATAAAATGTTTCAGCTGCTGGGAAGTACATCAAAAATGTTTCCATATCACATCCGAGGGTATGAAGAAAAGTCTGTAAATAAGATTCTTCTATGATAAGGCTGGGTGGAATGCTTTGAAATGAAGCACTCCACCTTTGTTTTATATATACCATCC
>ERZ827037.1841-NODE-1841-length-20641-cov-3.481735_pt1 | contig 20641 bp, 17 predicted proteins | sample MGYA00519924_ERZ827037 | MGnify/ENA primary metagenome ERZ827037 (study PRJEB31778, sample SAMEA3449250) | human gut metagenome | biome: human gut; feature: human-associated habitat; material: faeces | place: United Kingdom | collected 2010/2012 ...
AAATATTCAATTTTGCAGGGCTCCAGGATTCGAACGATTCGATTTTTAGGAGGCGACCGCTCTATCCAACTGAGCTACGGGGGCTTATACAGAAAATATTCAATTTTGCAGGGCTCCAGGATTCGAACGATTCGATTTTTAGGAGGCGACCGCTCTATCCAACTGAGCTACGGGGGCTTATACAGAAAATATTCAATTTTGCAGGGCTCCAGGATTCGAACGATTCGATTTTTAGGAGGCGGACCCTCTATCCTGGTGAGGTACGGGGGCATATACAGAAATTATTCAATTATACAAGGCTCCGGGATTCGAACGGTTCGATTGTTAGGAGGCGACCGCTCTATCCAACTGAGCTACGGGGGCATATGGGAGATATGCAGACGGTGCGATGCACCGTCTGATTCCTGCCGGGGTACACACACTTTTTTTATTTTACCTGCTTTTCATCTCCTTGTCAATCCGAAGACGGGCCGCCGCAAAAAACCGGGAACCGCTGAAACAGCGGCTCCCGGCAGAGGGGGCTTTTGCGGCTTACTCGATCACCCGGACCCGGATGACATTGGGCAAGTGCTTAACGTCCTCAATGACGCTCTCGGCTACCTTGGAGCCCAGATCCACCATGGTGTAGGCGTAATCGCCCTTGGACTTGTTGCTCAGGTTCTCCACGTTGACGCCGTCCTTACTGAGGAGCGTGGTGATGCTGGCCAGCATGGCGGGCACGTTTTTGTGGATGATGCACATCCGCATCACGCCGCTGCGGTCCAGATAAACATTGGGGAAGTTGACGGAGTTGCGGATGTTGCCGTTTTCCAGATAGTCCTTGAGCTGATCCACCGCCATAATGGCGCAGTTCTGCTCACTCTCCGGGGTAGAGGCGCCCAGGTGCGGCATGGCCACCACATGGGGGGCGCCCACCAGGCGGTTATTGGGGAAGTCGGTGACGTAAGCAGCCACCCGGCCGGTGTCCAGAGCCGCCAGCATGGCGTCGTCGTCCACGATCTCGCCCCGGGCCAGGTTGATGAACCGAACGCCCCGCTTCATGGCGGAGATGGCCGTCTCGTCGATCATATGGGCGGTCTTTTCCGTGTAGTGGATGTGGATGGTGATATAATCTGCCCGCTTGTAGAGCTCCTTAATATCCTTGACCACATGGATGTGCCGGTCCAGCCGCAGCGCCGCGTCCACGGACAGGAAGGGGTCGTAGCCATAGACGTCCATGCCCATGTCCAGCGCCACATTGGCCACCAGAGAGCCGATGGCGCCCAGGCCAATGACGCCCAGCGTCTTTTTATAAAGCTCCGGGCCCACAAAGGCGGATTTGCCCTTTTCCACGACTGTGGTGACGTCCACACCGGATTCCACCTGCTGGCGGACCCACTGGATACCGCCGTCCACGTCCCGGGAACCCATCAGCATGGCGCACAGCACCAGCTCCTTGACTGCGTTGGCGTTGGCACCGGGGGTGTTGAATACCGCGATACCGGCTTCCGAGCAGCGGTCGATGGGGATGTTGTTGACGCCCACACCGGCTCTGGCGATGGCCAGCAGGGAATCGGGGAAGGGGTAGTCGTGGAGCTTGGCGGAGCGGACGAGGATACCGTCCTCACCGGTCTCGTTGTCGGAGTAGGTGTAGTGCTCCGGCTCCATCCGGTTCAGGCCCATGGGAGAGATCTTGTTGAATGTTTTGATGCGATACATGGCACAATGCCTCCTGGGTGGTCCCAGCGGACCACAATACTTGCGGGGGAACGTGCGGCGCTGGCGCCGCTTCACCTCGCAGCACCTTTATTATAGGAAACGGACGGGGAGGGTGCAATGCGCGAAAGAGCGAAAATCCGCGGCACCGGACGGGATTCTTTGTGGAAAAGGCATACGTCCGGGAGAGACGGACACCTCAAAAACAAAGCAAGCGGAAAACTTTAAAAAAACGGGAACTTTTCTATTGAAATACGCAAAAAAGCGGAATATAATATCAAACTGTATGCGAAGAAACGAGAAACGCACTCGACGGAAGTGGCAGGGCGCAAGCCCTTGCGGCACTGCCGCATAGAAGGAGAGAAAAAGTATGCAGAATGAACACCTGAGAAACGTTGCCATCATCGCCCACGTCGACCACGGTAAAACCACCCTGGTAGACCAGATGCTCAAGCAGGGCGGCGTGTACCGGGAAGGACAGGAGACCGTGGACCGGGTCATGGACTCCGGCGATCTGGAGCGGGAACGCGGCATCACCATTATGGCCAAGAACACCGCGATCCGGTATCAGGATGTGAAAATCAACGTTGTGGACACCCCGGGCCATGCTGACTTCGGCGGCGAAGTGGAGCGCATTTTGAAGATGGTCAATGGTGTCATTTTGCTGGTGGACGCGGCGGAGGGTCCCATGCCCCAGACCCGCTTCGTGCTGAGCAAGGCGCTGGAGCTGGGCCACCGGGTCATCGTGGTGGTCAATAAGATCGACCGCCCCGATCAGCGCATCCACGAGGTCATCGACGAGGTTCTGGAACTGCTGATGGATCTGGACGCCACGCCGGAGCAGCTGGATTCTCCCATGCTGTTCTGCTCCGCCCGGCAGGGCATCTGCTCCTATTCCCCCGACGTGCAGGGAACGGACCTCAAGCCCCTTTTCGAGACCATCCTCGAATACATTCCCGCGCCGGAGGCGGATAAGGACGCCCCCTTCCAGATGCTGGTCAGCGCCATTGACTACAACGACTTCGTGGGCCGGATCGCCATCGGCCGCATCGAGCGGGGCACGCTGAAGCAGAACCAGGAAGTGGCCCTTTGCAACTACCACGACCCCGAGGCAGTGCTGCGCAAAGCCAAGGCTACTGCCATCTATGAGTTCGAGGGCCTGACCCGCCAGGCCGTTACCGAATCCACTGCCGGCAACATCATTGCCATGAGCGGCATCGGCGAGGTGACCATCGGCGATACCATCTGCGCACCGGACTGCGTGGAGGCGCTGCCCTTCGTGAAGATCTCCCGGCCTACCCTGGAGATGACCTTCTCCGTCAACGACTCCCCCTATGCCGGCCGGGAGGGCAAGTTCGTCACCTCCCGTCAGCTGCGGGACCGCCTGTACCGGGAGACGCTGCGGGACGTGTCTTTGAAGGTCAGCGACACCGACCGGGATACCGCCTTCAACGTGGCGGGCCGGGGCGAGATGTCCCTCTCCATCCTCATCGAGACCATGCGCCGGGAAGGCTATGAGTTCCAGGTATCCCCCCCGCGGGTGCTCTATCAGGAGATCGACGGCAAGAAGTGCGAGCCCATCGAGCGCCTGGTGGTGGACGTGCCCGCCGAGAGCGTGGGCTCTGTGATCGAGAAGCTGGGCCAGCGCAAGGCCGACATGGTGGAGATGACCCCCGTGGGCGACCGGATGAAGGTGGAGTTCCTGGTGCCTGCCCGTGGCTTGTTCGGCTACCGCAACGACTTCCTCACCGACACCAAGGGCGAGGGCATCATGGCCTCTGTGTTTGACTCTTACGCTCCCTACAAGGGCGACATCCAGCGCCGGGGCATGGGCAGCCTGATCTGCTCCGAGACTGGTGAGTCCATCACCTACGGCCTCTTCAATGCCCAGGAGCGGGGCACCCTCTTCATCGGCGCCGGCGTGCCGGTGTACGAGGGCATGGTCATCGGTGTGGCCAGCCGGGGCGAGGACATCACCGTCAACGCCTGCAAGAAAAAGCAGCTGACCAACACCCGTGCCTCCGGTTCTGACGACGCGCTGCGTCTGGTTCCCCCCAAGCAGATGAGCCTGGAGCAGTGCCTGGAGTTCCTGGCGGACGACGAGCTGCTGGAGGTCACACCCAAAAATCTGCGGATGCGCAAGTCCATCCTGGACCACGAAAAGCGGATGAAGGCCCTCCACGGGAAAAAGTAAACATAGCAGTGAAACAGCCCAGCCCTCCGGCTGGGCCGTTTTTTATGCCGCAGGCCGCGACTGGGCCGGCGCGTATTTTCCTGGAGGAGAAAAGCCGCAGGACGGCAAACCCGCTGTGAGCCCAGCGCAGCGGGCAAGAAGACGCAAGAGATCGGGCGAATGACACTCTTTTGTTCCGCAGGAATAAAAGAATGTCGGAGCAAAGTTCACTTTGCTCCGACATGGTGCGGGCATGGGGACTCGAACCCCAACGCATCACTGCACGAGAACCTAAATCTCGCATGTCTACCAATTCCATCACAGGCGCATATAAGCGGCAGGAGGACCCGCGCCGCTATTTTTTGTTTTAATGCTGCGAGTAAAATTCCTCCGGTGTTTTTGCCATGGGGAAAGTCCTTTTTACCTGCTTCGAAAAGTCGGGCTTGCAAATCAGGACCCAAGCGTACCCATCATAGCAAATCAGTTCCAGCCGGGTCAATGGCATCTGAAGCTGATGCCTGCAAAATTCCCGTTCAGTATACCACACTCTCCGCCCTTGAACAATAGCGAAATGTGCGATAGAATGAACCCACACCTGAAACTTTGGAAATGAGGCGCATCCCATGACCACACCCCGTGTTGCTGCGATCCATGATATGTCCGGCTTCGGCCGCTGTTCTTTGACGGTGGCCATTCCTGTTCTCTCCGCCATGGGCGTACAGTGCTGCCCCTTACCCACAGCTTTTCTTTCCACACACACCGGCGGCTTTACCGGCTTTACCTTTTTGGATATGACGGAGGAAATGCCGAAAGTTGCCGCCCATTGGCAGGAGCTGGACCTCCGCTTCCACGCCATATACAGCGGCTTTCTCGCAAGCGAGCGGCAGATCGGCATCGTCTCCGATTTTATCCGCACGTTCCGCAGATCAGACACCCTGGTGGTGATCGACCCGGTTATGGGAGATGACGGCAAGGCCTATCAGACCTATACCTCCGCCCTGTGCAGCGGCATGACCCACCTGGCGGAGCTGGCAGACGTCATCACCCCCAACCTGACAGAAGCCGCCTTTTTGCTGGGCCGCCCCTACGATCAGCTCCCGCAAGAGGAGGCTGGTCTGCAGGAGTTGGTCAGAGAGCTGGGCCTGCATGGCCGGCGCTCTGTCGTTCTCACAGGAGTCTCTCTGTCTCCGGGAAAAACCGGTGCCATGTGCTTTGACGCCAAGACCAGCCGTACGGAAACCGTGCAGGTCGACATGATCGCCCATCCGCTGCTGGGAACCGGCGATATTTTCGCCAGTGTCCTGACCGGCGCACTGGTCCGGGGAGACACGCTGTTTTCAGCAGCCGCGCAGGCGGCGGATTTTGTCCGGGCCTGTGCCGTTCACACCGCCGCTCAGGATCTCCCCCTCCGGGAGGGCGTGGATTTTGAGCCGATGCTGGGTCTTTTGACCAAATAAAACACGATATGACGAAAGCATGTCAGCCTTCTCTGCAGCGGGTCAATTTCACATATACCCTGGTGCAGCTGATCTACTGGTCCCTGTTTGCCGCCTTTGCCGGCTATCAGACCGCATTGCTGCTGGGACGGGGCTTTACCAGCGGACAGGCGGGCGTTTTTGCCGCCATCCGGTGTCTGTCCGGAATCGTCGCCCAGCCTCTTCTGGGCGGTTGGGCGGACCGGCACCGTGCCATCCCCCTCAAATGGATCCTCAATGTCTGCTTCGCCCTGGCACTGGCCGTCAACGCCGTCTTTTATTTCACCCGGCCCGGCTTCTGGGGGACAGCTGCCATATTTGTCGCTCTGGGCGCTCTGGAGCTCAACGCCTATCCCCTTCTGGACTCTATGGCGGTCCAGTTCATCAACGCCGGAATGGAGGTCAATTACAGTCTGGGGCGGGGCCTTGGGTCTTTCGCCTATGCTGTCTCCTGCGTGGTGCTGGGCCGGCAGTCCGCTGCTTTCGGTGTCGAGTCGGTTCTGTGGACCCATGCCGCGCTGCTGGTGCTGCTGATGGCGGTGGTGGCGTGCTGCCCCACGGCCCCTGTGGTTTCGCATGCCTCCGCCCCGCAGACGGAGCCTCCCCACTCCGTGTGGCAGATCCTCCGGGCCAGTCCCTCCTTTTCCCTGATGCTCGCGGGCGTATTCTTCGCCCTGACCGCTGTGATGCCCATTGTAAACTTCATGGTGAACATCGTGGTCAGCCGGGGCGGCAACGAAACGCACCTGGGACTGGCGCTGTTTTTGATGGGGGCATCCGAACTTCCGGCAGCACTGCTGTTTCCGCATCTGCGCCGCCGTTTGGGCAGCCGCGGGACTCTGGTGCTTTCCATTGTATTCATGGCGATCAAACCGCTGCTGTTCCGGCTGACCCCGTCCCTTGGATGGGTCCTGGCCGTACAGCCTGTTCAGATGCTGGGGTACGGCCTGTTCACGCCCGCATCCGTCTACTACGCCAACGAAAACGTCTCTCCCGCCGACCGGGTCCGGGGACAGGCCGTTATGATGATGGCCTCCAACGGACTTGGAGGCATGGCCGGAAATCTGGCGGCCGGCTACGCCATCGATCTTGGCGGCGTCAATGCCATGCTGGCACTGTGCACATGCTGCGGAGCCGCCGGTGTGGCCTGCGCGCTGGCAGCGCTCCGGCTCCAGCGGCAAAAAAAGGCTTGACATTCCCCCTTCTGGAAGGAATACGCTGTCTCCATCTCAGCAGGGCTTCGGCCCGGAAAGGAAGGTTTCTGATGAAACTTTGCAAACGTCTCAGCACGCTGGCCCTGGCTGTAGCTCTGGTTTTGAGCCTGACCGTGCCGGCACTGGCCGTCTCCGACAGCCAGACCGTATCCGCGCAGACAGCAGCCCAGGCCGCAGCCACTTACGGCGGTGCCGTCAGCGTCCAGTATGCCCTGTGGCAGGACGGAGACATCGTATTGACCGGCCATACCGGCACCTTCTCCAAAACAGAGAACCGGGTTCTGATGGACACTGACCTGTACGGGATCGGCTCCGTCAGCAAGATCTACACCACCGTTGCGGTGATGCAGTTGGCGGAAGACGGGAAGCTGTCCCTGGACGCACCGGTGACCCGCTATCTTAAGGATTTCAAAATGGCCGATCCCCGGTACAAGGACATCACCGTGCGGATGCTGCTCAACCACTCCTCCGGCCTTATGGGGTCCACCCTGGACAGCGCCCTTCTCTTTGATGATTCCGACCCCTCCTCAACCGACCTTCTGCTGGAACGTCTTGCCTCCCAGCGGCTCAAGGCAGATCCCGGCGCATACAGTGTTTACTGCAACGACGGCTTCACCCTGGCGGAGCTGGTGGTAGAAGCTGTCAGCGGCATGGACTTCATGGACTATGTGGACCGTTACATCCTGGCTCCGGCAGATCTGGAGAACACCTTTGCGCCCGCCAGTACGTTTGATACGGACCGTTTGGCCCGCATTTATCAGGGCACCGACACCCGGGCGCTGCCCCGGGACTGCCTGAATGCCGTGGGTGCCGGCGGCATGTATGCCTCCGCCTCTGATCTTGCTGCCTTCGGCGGGGCCCTGACGGATTCTACACTCCTCAGCCAGTCCTCACTGGACGCCATGGCTTACCCCGAGTACAGCCGCGGGATCTGGCCGGAGGACACGCTGGACATGCTCTCCTTCGGCCTGGGCTGGGACGCGGTAGAGTGGTTCCCCTTCTCCCAGAGCGGCATCCAGGCCCTGGTGAAGGGCGGCGACACCCTGTATTACCACGCAGGGCTGGTGGTCATTCCCGAATATGACATGGCCGCAGCAGTGGTCTCCTCGGGAGGCACCTCTACTTACAATGAGCTGACCGCCACCCGGATCCTGATCGACGCACTGGCAGCAGAGGGCGTAACGGTAAATGAGACGGTTCCGGCTCTGCCGGAAGCCACCCCCGCCGCTATGCCGGCAGACCTGACCTCCAACAGCGGCTGGTATGGCGCCACCTCCGCCCAATACCGGGTGGACGTCGGTGCTGACGGAACGCTGACCCTTCACTATCTCAACTATCCCTCCATCCCGGATCAGGTCTTTACCTATTGCAGCGGCGGCACGTTCCGGGACACCACCGGTACTGCGCTTCTCTCCTTCGTCCGGGAGACGAACGGAGAGACATACCTCTATCAAAAGGCCTTCGCCACACTGCCGGGTCTTGGTACGCTGCCCACCTCCAACTATGCAGCAGTGAAGCTGCCGGACAATCCCGTTTCCAGCGAAATCCAGGCTGCCTGGGATAAGATCATGACCATGAGCGTCCTGCCCCTGACGGAAAAATATACCTCTCAGGTCTACCTCTCCATGGGCAGTGCCGATACCGGAGAGGCTTCGGAGCTGGTTCCCGGATATCTGGGTGCTGCCCGGATCGTGGATGCCCAGACCGCTTTGTATGTTCCCCAGCTGCCCGGCGTAGGCGGACGGGACGGCCAGGACCTGCGGGTCTTTTCGGAAAACGGCGTCACCTACCTCACTTCCAACAACAGTCTCTACATGGACGCCGCAGCGGCGCCGTCCCTCTTCACCGGGGCCGGCTGGTCCTATTCCACCATCCAGGAAAACGGCTATGCCCGCTGGTACCATGTGGGTTCCGCCGCCGGAAAAACCATGTCCGTACATACAACCGGCACCGGCGGCTTCTGGGTCTATGACGCCCAGGGCCAGGTGGTCGCCTCCTCCGTGCTGTGGGACGACACCTCCGTCACACTCCCCAGCGGCGGCCTGGTGGTCTTTGCCGGTGATCCCGGCGCCCGGTTCCACCTGTCCTTCCGCACCTGAATCATTTTTCACGTTCTTTGCCTGCAAAAGGGCCGCTCCCCGTTTGGGGAGCGGCCCTTTTTGATCTGAATGGAAACCATCTCTTCCGGGACCATGCCCTCAGGATCCCAGCCGCAGCTGCCCTTCCTTCTCAGACACGACAAAGGTCCCCTCCAGGGCAGCATCTCCCCAAGGGCCGCTGCGCACCATTGTCTCAAGCCAACGCCTCCGGGGATTCCTCCCCAGCCAGCTGGAAAAGAGCATTTGCCGTCTCCGCGCCGGTAGTCTCCCCGCCGGAAATGCTCAAATAGTCCAGCAGCGCCTGCACACCCTCCGGTGAGGAGCCCAGCGCCTTGATGCCGCCTGCCTGGGCGATCATACTGGAGGAGAGATTCAGCCAGGCGTTGGCATCGCTGACGGTGAATTCTTGCCCGTGGTCCAGATGGTCGGAGACGCCGTCAGGATTCATCACCTCATAGCTCCACCGCACGGCGTGGAGATCCTCCTGCAGCGCCAGCAGCACCATGGCCGTCTTGCGCAGATCTGCCTCCAGTGCCTCTTCCTGCCCGGCGTAGACCGCAGTCCCCATGTCCAGCTCCAGCGTGCTGTCAGTCTGCTGCTGTGCCGTCAGCTCCCACTGGGAGGACCACTTGTCCGCAAGCCCCAGCAGGGAGACGATCTGCCGCAGCTGCGGCAGGGAATCCACTGTAACATCCGTCCGCAGGCCATAAAGGGTCTGGGCCAGGGAGGTCTCTCCATCGCTCCACCCCAGATACGCCAGCAGCGCCTCTACACCCGCCGGAGTCCGGCCCAGTTCCCGCAGGTCTTTATAGCCCAGATTCCGGGCCCAGCCGTCCGGCTGGGAGCGATCCCAGTAGACGGTGATGGTCTCCTCTCCGCCGTCCGCCGCTGTCACCGGATAGGACCAGCGGACTTCCTCCAGATCCTCCGCCAGGGCCAGCAGCAGCGTTCCCCGGTCCGTCATGGCCCGGTCCAGGGCGTCCGTGTCGGCGGGCTGCCGGGAGAACGCCACGTCCAGGGCGTGCTGCTGGGGCTGATAGGTTTCCGTATACGCCCCCAGAGACGCCGTATCCATCGTCTCCAGCATCGCTGCCGCCGTTCCGCCGTCCAGAGCGGAGGTGTGCAGTGCAAAGAGCGTCTGGGCAAAGCCGTTCTGCTCCGCCTCAAAGGACGCCCGCAGCGACTCTGCGTCCAACGTGCTCAGCCGCAGCCGCAGCACCATGGTCACGTCGTTGCGCAGCGCCGCCTCCGGCCGCTCCGTCCCCTGGGGAAGATCAGGGGGATAGATCGCTCCGTTGGGAGCGGTGGAGAGACAGGCCACCGCCACCGCCGTGTCCTCTCCCAATTCGATCCGGTCCCCGGGGGATTTCCCCACGGTGCCCCAGCCCATTCCCCAGTAGGTCTGCTCCGGAACCAGGCCCTGGCCCAGGTTTGTGCCCATGGTCCCGCCGCTGGCGGTGGAGACGGTGCCCCACCACTGCATGTCCGTGCCGGTGCCGTTCCCGCTCCACATCAGCTCCGCCCGCAGCGTAGCAGTGCCCCGGCGGGAACGGGCCTCCGTTACCGTGCCGTCCGGGCCCGGGTCAGGCTGCTGTCCGTCGGGCCAGTCCTCTCCCAGGGGCCAGCAGTCCAGAATGGTGCGGCTGAGGAGCGTCTCATGGTCATAGACCTCGGCGTAGAGCAAATAGGACTGATATTCTTTTCCGATCCGATAGGTAAAGGTCCGGGTGTTGGAGCCGTCCCCCTCCTCCAGCCGCGCCCAGCTTCCAGAGCGTTCCGAGGCGCCGTTCAGGCACAGCGATACCACCACTAGCACCGCGGCCGCCGCCAAAAAGGCCACCCGGGACGTCTCCTTCTTCCACTTGAGGACGTTTTTCACCCGCCGGGCGGCGTCATGCTCCCCAAAGGCCAGGGCCATGGGAGCGGGACGCTCCGCCGCGTTTTCCACCAGCGAAAGGCTGTACCCCCGTTTGGCCTGGTCCCCCAGCGTATCCAGCACCGCCTCGTCGCAGCTCATCTCCAGATCCCGGCAAAAGAGCACCCAGCAAAGCCACACGGCGGGATTCCACCAGTAGACCGCCAGAATGCACCACGCCAGCAGCTTCCACCAGGGGTCCCTGCGGCGGATATGGTGGCGCTCATGGGCCAGAACGCAGGTGCGCTCCATCCCCGTAAGGCCCGGGCGGATATAGATGCGGGGGCGGAAGAAACCCAGGACAAAGGGCGAGGGAATTTCCGCGCACTCCCACACTTCACCGCCGGTCCATACCGCTTGGGCCACCCGGCGTTTGAGCCGCACCATCCCCACCGCGCCCCAAAGGAGCATCGCCAAGGTCCCCAGCAGCCATACCGCTGAGGCGATCATCAGGGCGATCTCCCCGGCAGAGGGAGAGGCGGCAGCAGTCGCCACAACCGTACCCTCCATGGCGGCGGGCGGCGGCAAGGCCGTCGCTGCGGACGAAGCCGGAGCCATGGCCGCGGCCACCGGCGGCAGGGCCGACACCGCGCCATCCACGCTGCCGGTTGCCTCCGCCAGATCATAGAGCCCCGGCAGGTCGAAAATGCTCAAAAGGCCCCGCAAACTCACTGGGCACACCAGCCGGACCCCCACCGCAAGCCACAGCACACAGCTGTACTTCCGGGGAACCCGGAGCCGTGCCATCGCCAGCCGGACCAGGACCACCACCGCCATCACCGGCAGTGCCATGAGGGCCATGGACAAAAGCCGGGAAAAAACAGCTGTCAGCAGCTCCATATTCACCCCTCCTGATACTGGTCAATGAGGCGCTTCAGGTCCTCCGCCTCCCGTTCTGTCAGTTTCCGCCCTCCCATAAAGGCCGCGAGGAAGCCGGGCAGGGATCCGTTGAACGTCTTGTCCACGAACGCCTCCGCCGCCTCTGTCGTCACGGTCTCCCGGGACGCCAGCGCGGTCACCACGCTTTCCTCATTTTGCACCAGCCCCCGCTCTCCCAGCTTTTTCAGCACGGTATAAGTGGTGGACTTTTTCCACCCCAGCTTCTCCCGGCAAAGGGCCACCAGTTCCCCGGACCCCACCGGCTCCGCATCCCATACCACCTGCATGAAGCGGTATTCACTGTCACTGAGATGATAGGTTTCCATGTCGATACCTCCCTGGTCTATTTTTATAGACCTCCTGTCTTAAGTCTATAATAATAGACCAACTTTGTCAAGAGGGTGCAGCCGATGGACCTGCGCAAAAAAAGCCCCGCCTGTATCCAGGCGGGGCTGATGATCGGCAGAATTATTTGCGTTCGTAAGGGCGGTAGGCAGAGGTAAGAACATTTTCGAAAATGGGCGCGTCTGGCTTTTCCACCCGGTGGAGGATCTGCTCACCCGCGGCGGTGCCCAACTCCTCTACCGGCTGGATGATACAATCCATCTGATTGGAGTAGAGATCGTAGAAATTGGAGTCGTAATCCACAAAACTCACCAGGTCAATATCCTTACCCAACTGGACGCCCATCTTGTGGAGATAGATGATGGTCTCAGAGGCCATCAGACCCTGACAGACGATGATGGCGTCACAGTGTTCGCCCAGCAGGTCCTCCAGACAGGCCCGGGCGCTGTTTTCCATAGAGTCGCCGTAACGCACCAGGGAGTCCTCCACCGGCAGTCCGCAGTCGGCCATGGCCTGCTGATACGCGGAGATCCGCTCCTTGGTGGTGGAAAGACGGGGCAGGCCGCCGATGATGCCGATGCGCTTGTCCCCTTTTCCGGCCAGGCGGCAGACGCTGCGGTAGATGGGCTGGAAGTTGGAAACACATACCGAGGAGTACTTCTTTTCCTCAAAGGTACGGTCCACCAGCACCACCGGGAACCCGGCGGGGATCAGCTGGTCCAGCCGCTGGAAATCATCCATGGTGCTGGCCACCAGGAGTCCGTCCACCAACCCGGCGGACAGCAGCCGGAGGTTCGTCTCCTCCCGGTCCATATCCTCCTTGGTATTGGCAATGATCAGATGGTAGCCGTGGGCGGAGAGATAGTTTTCCACAGATTCGATCATGGTGCCGAAAAACTTGTTGGAAATATCCGGCACGATGAATCCAATGGTTTTTTTCTTGCCGGTGCGGAAACTCCGGGCCGAGGCATCGGGGGTGTATCCCAACTCTTGAATGGCCCGATAAACCTTATCCTTGGTCTCGCTGGAAACATACCGGGTCGCGTTGATGGTGTGGGACACGGTAGCAGTGGAAACCCCCGCCAGCTTGGCCACATCGCTGATTGTCACTTTCATGTTCGATCCCTCTTGCGTAATCTATCTTCACATTACGTAATCCATTCATTTTTCCACAGTATATGCCACCCCTCCCTCCCCGTCAAGAGGGTTTGTGTTTCTTTTCTCCGTTTTCTCGTAAAATGTCCCTATTTCTTAGAGATAATTCACAATTAAAGCCCCTAATTGTTATCTGAATTGCCAGTTGCAAGGTGTGCGGAGCTGTGCTAGTATACAAATATAAACGATTACCAAAGCGTTTGCGCAAACGTTTTGACGGCCGCACCTTCCGGTACGGCCGCACATTTGAAAGGAGTCTAACGACTATGAACACCAAAATCGGCATCAATGGCTTTGGCCGCATCGGCCGCCTGGTCTTCCGCGCTGCCCTCAACCGCGACGACGTGGAAGTCGTGGGCCTGAACGATCCCTTCATGAACCCCGAGTACATGGCTTACATGCTCAAGTACGACAGCGTTCACGGCAAGTTCCCCGGTGAGGTCTCCGCTGAAGATGGCGCCCTGGTCGTCAACGGCAAGAAGTATCCCGTTTTCACCGCCATGGAGGTCAAGGACATTCCCTGGGCCAGCGTTGGTGCCGAGTATATCTGCGAGTGCACCGGCAAGCACCTGACCAAGGAGCTGTGCCAGGGCCACATCGATGCCGGCGCCAAGCACGTGGTCATGGGTGCTCCCTCCAAGGACGACACCCCCATGTTCGTCATGGGCGTCAACAACACCAAGTACACCTCTGACATGACCTTCGTGTCCAACGCTTCCTGCACCACCAACTGCCTGGCTCCCATCGCCAAGGTTCTGAACGACAACTTCGGCATCGTGGAAGGCCTGATGACCACCGTGCACTCCGTCACTCCCACCCAGAAGCTGCTGGACGGCGCTTCCCTGAAGGATTGGCGCGGCGGCCGTGCTGCTACCGGCAACATCATCCCCTCCTCCACCGGCGCTGCCAAGGCCGTGGGCAAGGTCATCCCCGAGCTCAACGGCAAGCTGACCGGCATGTCCATGCGCGTTCCCACCCTGGATGTCTCCGTGGTGGACCTGACCGCCAAGCTGGAAAAGCCCGCTACCTATGAGCAGATCTGCGAGGCCATGAAGGCCGCTTCCGAGGGTGAGCTGAAGGGCGTTCTGGGCTACACCGACGAGGATGTGGTCTCCAGCGACTTCATCGGCGATTCCCGCACCTCCATCTTCGACAAGAAGGCCGGCATTGCTCTGACCGATACCTTCGTGAAGGTCGTCTCCTGGTACGACAACGAGTGCGGCTACTCCAACAAGATGGTGGATCTGATCCGCTACATGTCCTCTGTGGACCATCAGTAATCGCAAACAAACATGCCGCCCGGACAAATTGTCCGGGCGGCATTTCTATGCGCGAAGCTGCCACGATTTTTAGGGCAAAAGAAAAAACGGGGACGCAACCGTTCGCCGTCTCCAACGTTTCCATGCTTTTCAGGCGCTGCCGTTCCAGATATAACACAACCCCCCATTCGCTCCAACGACGAATGGGGGGTTCACTTCTGGATCGGATTTTCCAATACCTCTTACCTCTTGCTTTCATTGGATTACCGTTCGGACGCTAGGGGAAACATCTGGGGAATCGAAAACTCTGGTTACTTGCCAATCCATAAAACATCAGGTACACGCAGACGTCTGCTCTGGTTCCTACCAAAGTACTCTCGTGTGGCTCATCCTAGTGAGAAATGTTTCGTCTTTGGGAACTTGCCGGAGTTACGCTTACTTTGAGGAATTCCTCGATTCCGAACGGCGCTGGGGTTTGGATCTTGAGAATCTCTTGAGCTAACCTAGCCCATGGGACTCACTCCTTTCCTGTGACTATAATGTACAATACTTTTTTGAAATTGTCAACAGGTTTTGTGCAATTTTACATTTTAGACAAAGTAAAACGATACCGCGAAAGCACTTTGCACAAAGTCCGGCATCACCGTGCCAACTCCCCAAGAAGCTGGGGCAGCTGCAGCCCCGGATGGCTCCAAAATGCGTCCTGAATGGCCTCCAGGTTTTCCGGACTGTGCTCGATCTCCCGGCTGAACTGGCGCAGCGCCTCCGGCAGGCCGCACACTGCTGCCGCCCGCTCCACTGTCAGCACCGCCAACACGCAAAAAGCAGTCCGCCCCAGAAGGTCTCCGTCATTGACCGCTTTGAGCGGATAGCGAAAGATGAAATACGCTGCCGTACGCTCCAGAAGGTCCTCCGGTACCGGGATCGGAGCGGTTTTCTCCGCCCGGTCCAGCAGCGTCTGCCAGGCAGGGTCCAAAATATCCAGTCCTTTTAAAACGTGCAGCACCGCCGGGAATATCCCCCCGTTCTCCGCCGCCCATGGCTTCGGCTGCCAGGACGATGCCAGGGCGGGCAATTTTCCGATCTCCTCCTGGTCCAGCAGCTCCTGAGCCGCAGCGGCCAGCAGCAGCACGTCCGCCAGCCGCTTCCAAAGTCGCTTGCTCCGATCCGCCAACAGCGTCAGCATCTGCTCCCGCACCGGCAGCAGCGCCTCTGTCCAGGGGTCGCTCTCCTCCCCGTCCTCCGCCGTCTCCCGGGTACAGAAGGTCAGTGTCTGACTGCTTCCCAGCAGCAGCGCATTGGCCGCCGGGCAGGAAGCGGAGAGGCTGATCTCCCGGAAAGAACCGTAGTCCTCGGTGAAGCGGGGATGCTCCTGGCAGATGACGGAAGTGGCCTCCTCTCCCAGCTCCCGATGGATCTCACAAAGATTTTCTCCATCCAGAAAGGGGCATCGTCCTCCGGAGAGTGGAAAACAGACGTCCCCCTCCTCGTCCACCGCCATGGCCTGCCGGAGCTTTTCCCCAAGCGGACCGGAGAGTTCCTGATACCGGGCGGCAGTCTCCCCGTCGATCACAACTTCCCATGCCTCGCAGCAGGTATGGGGACAGGCTCCGGCCAGGCAGCGGAACCGGTCGTAATAATCCGGTACCCGAATCAGCATCCCAGCTCCTCCTCTCCCGTCTCCTCCGGATGACGGCGGAGCAGATGAAAATGATTCTTGCGGAACTCCAGAATCCCCTCATCCCGGAGCTTCCCCAGTGCGGCGGACATGGCACTGCGGTCCACCGCCAGAAAATCCGCCAGCTGCTGACGATCCAGCGGGATGTCAAACGACGCATCGCCTGCCCGGATCGCCTGGGCGGAGAGATAGCTCAGGAGTTTTTCCCGGGTGGTCTTGCGGGCCATATGGCCCATCTTCCGGGTCAGTGCCAGATTTTTGCCCGCCATCAGCGCCAGCAGATTGACCGTGAAGCGGCCTGAGTATACGCCAGCCGCCTCCGCGTCCAGAAACAGCACCTCCGCTTCTCCCGGTGAGAAAACACTGACCTCCAGAGGTTCTCCCGCCAAGGCAAAGGACTCCGCGAACACATCTCCGGCTTCTACAATGCCCACAATGGTCCTCCCGCCCCAGAAATCCTCCCGAATGACGTGTACGCTTCCGGAGAGCAGCAGTCCCAGACGGCCGGTCCGCTCCCCGGCCCGCAGCACCATCTCTCCCCGGGTATAGGTCCGCCGCTGGGCACCGCTGTGCCGGAACAGCTCCTGGATCTGCTCCCGGTCCAGTCCATGAAATAGAGGCATTTTTTCCATTGCGGCGAAAATTTCCATAGCAAGTCTCCTCTTTTGTTGGAAAAACAACTGATTTTTCAACTCGATTATACGATAATCACAACCAGAAAGCAAGAGATGGCTGAAACGCCGAAAAGGAGACATACTATGGTAAGACGGATCATCGAAATCGATCAGGACAAATGCAACGGCTGCGGTGCCTGCGCGGCAGCCTGTCATGAGGGTGCCATCGGCATGGTGGACGGAAAGGCCACGCTGCTGCGAGACGACTACTGTGACGGTCTGGGCGATTGCCTGCCCACCTGTCCCACAGGGGCCATCTCTTTTGTGGAGCGGGAGGCCGCCGCGTATGATGAGGCAGCAGTGCTGGCCAAGAAGGCAGAGGCCCTCAAGGGCAGCGCCCCCGTGACCCGGACCGGCTGCCCCGGCAGTCAGAGTCAGGTCCTGCATCACCCCGCCGCCCCCGCTGCTGTCCAGGCCCCCGCAGCCGCTGTCTCCCAGCTGATGCAGTGGCCGGTACAGATTCAGTTGGCCCCCATCCAGGCGCCGTATTATCAGGGGGCACACTTGCTCATTGCTGCAGATTGCACAGCCTATGCCTATCATGAATTTCACACGGCCTTTATGCAAGGACGAATCACGCTGATCGGATGCCCAAAGCTGGATGATGCACCGTACGAAGAAAAGCTGTGCGCAATTTTTCAGCAAAACGACATTAAGGATATTACGCTGGTTCGAATGGAGGTGCCGTGCTGCGGTGGGATGGATCGTATCATTCAACAGGCGCTTGCAGCCTCCGGTAAACAGATCCCTTATCGAGTGGAAACCATTGCCCTGGATGGGACATGGCAATGATGGCCAATGGGTTGTACCTTCCCGCTAAAAAACAAAAATTTGCAAAACAGCGCCAATCGCGCTGTTTTTATTTTCATGCAACTGCACAAAATGCTTACGCAATTTAAGAGCAGCGTTTGCTTGTACCGCGGCGCATAAAAAGCGCTATGGGATCACATAAAGATGGAAGCGGTAACAGCGCATATGGCGCAAATAAACCTAGACGCTTTTTAATGAGTACGCAAAAATAGAGGATGTTTGCTACTGGGATTTTCGATAATCTACAAGGCTTTGCATCAGACATATTGATTTCTTGGGTTTCTATGCTATACTATATAGAAAAAGGAACATAATTGTTCCTAAGTCTGTAGAGGCAAAAGGAGGGTGTAAATTGAAACCATTTGCCAAGCACCTGACTCGAACAAAGCCTATGTGGCTATATATTGAAAATGGGAAAGTAAAAGGGCCGGTAAGCCAAGAAAAAATGTCTCGCCTGATTGAGGAGGGCCGGGTCTCCAGGAGCAGTAAGATTGCAAAACAGCAAACCGATGATGGGTACGCCATTGGGGAAACCGGTTTTGAAAAAGAGATCAGTTTATCGGAGAGCCAACCGGTACCGCGTCAAGCGCGGCCGCTGTTAATCGGCGGTGTGGCGGCTGGCTGTATTGGCCTTCCGCTGGCCGTTTGGAGTGCGTTATGGGGCTTTGTTCTTTTGGGTGCAGGCCTGAGCTTTGGCAGCTTGGGGCTGAGCCTTAGACGCGGCGCAGAGACGCATACGATTTTTAGATAAGGATCAAAAACCGCTGGATTGTTCCAGCGGTTTTTTCAATACCGGCCAATAATGAATAGGGGTAGAGAATGGCCGGTATTAAACTTGGTTTAAGTATTCCTCCAGGCAGATGCCCTGTTCCATAATCTGCTTGGCAGCGTCTTTGCCAACATAACGATAATGCCAAGGCTCGTATCCGATGCCGGTGATGCTGCTTTTGCTGGTAGGGTAGCGCAGGATGAACCCATATTTCCAGCAGTTTTCCATCAGCCATTTCTGCTCTGGTGTATGCTCTTGTGTTTCGTCCAAAAGCTGATGATCCGTTGCCACAATGTCTACGGCAAGCCCGAGCTCATGCTCGCTGGTACCGGGCGGGGCTACCCACTGGGAGGCCTTTTGCTCTGCCATGGATTGCGAATATCCCTCGGACAAAAATTTTTGTACCTGATTTTTATGCAGCTCTTCTTGCTTTGCACGGGTGCGATAGGATGAGCATATCAGAGGAGAGAGCCCGGCGCGGCGGGCATCGTCCATCATATCTTGTAGCGCGGCATATGCTCTGCGGTCGATGGATTGCCCATTTTTAAGCTGTACCAGGCTCACTTTCCATCCGGAGGGAAGGGGGTGCTTGCTGTTTACCAGCGTCAAAAGCTCATTGCCGTTGGCAGATCCGTTGCTTACCGGCGAGGCGCTCGGAGCGCTGCCGGGATCCACTACATCCAAGTATACCGAAGAGGAGGAGCAGCGTCCCAAGAAAAAGAACAAAACACATAAAATAAGCACCAGGATAAAGGCAGACCTCTGCCTACGCCTTTTTTGCCTGCGCCGGTATTCACTGGGGCGCAGTCCCCCATATCCCATGACAAACATCCTTTCTCTCACATGATCGCTTTTTATGAAGGTAGTATAGGGGGGCAAGGCATAGGAATAGGCGCAGATTTGCATCAAAGCTGCATCATATATTGTTCATGCTGCGCATGGCTTTCAGCGCCAGGATCACGGCGTTATTTTCCTGGAATACAAAATAATAGAGTTTTTCATGCTCTTCATCCAGCAAAAGATAACGGCTAAACGCAGCAAAGGCTGACTGCGTATCAAAGGAAAGGGGCTGGCCGTTGAGCCGAATGTTATATTGATAGATTTGGTTTGTATCCGCATCCATCGTAAGGGTACAATGATAATCCTCTACTGAAAAGGAATAGTCAAGGATGTTTACGATGCGAGAGGGATGGTCTACATCCATATAGGTATAGGACGTAGAATAATACATCGGCTCATCATCGAGAGGAAGGTCAGGAAATGCGCCCAGCGACTGTAACTTTTTTAGCTCTGCAAACACCTTTTCCTCGGGGATAAGATCATTTTTTTTAGAAGAATAGGATTTTGAATTCTGGCGTTCCGTAAGAACGATGTTAGAGCCGATGCGCCCATAATCGCAGATTAGAGAGATTTTCTCCGCGGCGCTCAAAGGATGCCCCTCCTCAAAGGGTTCTGCTGTGGGCAGCGGTTCCAAATGGGCCACACCAAGCATGGAGTTATCCTGTAGGCGGCAAAGGAAAATTGGCAGGAAGGCTGCAAGAAACAGCAGTAAAATGGCCAGAAAAAACGGCGCGATGGTTTTAAGCTTCTGCATGCAAATATTCCCCCCTTAACCAAACGCGTGCGCATGTTCCTTGGCCCGGCTGGCTGACAAATTCTAGCAGTCCGCCATGCAGGCGGAGAATTTCGCTGCATACGGCCAGCCCCAGTCCGGCGCCCCCTTTTTTGCGGGAACGGGATTTATCCACCATGTAAAACGCTTCTGTGATTTTGGCGAGCTCCTCCTGCTCCATCCCGCAGCCGTTATCGATGACCAAAATCTCATAGCCGTCATCACATCTGCGGCCCAGCAGAGAGATCTCTCCCTTTTGCCCCTCATCGATGGCTTTACGGGCGTTATCCAGCAAATTGATGCAGACTGTGGCCATCAGATCCGGCTCTATGGTCAGCAGCGCATACTGACACTTTACGGTAAATCGAATGTGATTTTGCTCCATGACGGGCAAAACGGTTTGGTAGATGGATTGAAAAAACTGTTTGCTGGAAACGCGGCGCATCGGCAGGTCTTCACGCTTTAATACAATAAGATCCATCAGTTTCATGGAAAGGGCTTCCAACCGTTTGCCATCCTGAACGATCTGGTTGGCAAACAGGATTTGTTGTTCTTCTGTGAGCTTTTTGGAGCGCAGCATATCCGCATAGCCGATCATGGAGGTTAGCGGCGTTTTCAGCTCATGGGCAAAGTTGCCGGCAAACATTTCCTGCCTGGTAGCGGTTTCCTTTAGATTGTCCATGGTCTGCAAGAGCTTGAGCGACATGGCGTTGAAATCGGATGCAAGCGTGCCGATTTCATCGTTGTTGGCCACGCGGACCGGGTTTTTGAAATGCCCGGTAGCCAGCTGCTTGGTAGCGCGGGATAAGGCCCGGATGGGGCGCATCAGCCAGCGCGCCAGAAAGAAGATGACAAGCGCACAGCCGCCGAATAGGACCAGGATCAGCAT
>ERZ827037.1848-NODE-1848-length-20562-cov-4.018677_pt1 | contig 20562 bp, 15 predicted proteins | sample MGYA00519924_ERZ827037 | MGnify/ENA primary metagenome ERZ827037 (study PRJEB31778, sample SAMEA3449250) | human gut metagenome | biome: human gut; feature: human-associated habitat; material: faeces | place: United Kingdom | collected 2010/2012 ...
GCTATTATATATAAAATACATTGTACTATCTGTTTCTGTAAAATATATTGTATCATTTCGAATAATCGCTATTCCTTTTCTTTCGCCAATTGATATACCTGGCTCCGGGCTATATTCAATGGTATAGTAATTTCCTTTTTTATTGATATTGGAATATAATATGGTATATTTAATATTATCAATAAAAAACTCCCAACTATCTATACTGTTACGGTAGCTTATTTCAATATATTGTACAAAGAGAAAGTATAACAAGCAAGGAGATAGAAAAGCATTAATTATAAAAAAAATAGCGTAATATTTTTTGATAAAATAAAGTATGCCGGCAATAATTAAATTAGCTAAAAATATTTTGGGAATGATAAATAGCAAAGCAATGGATATACTATTATCAGGTTGGTAGTATAGTATTGCGGAACTAATGATTATTATATCAACAATTAATAGTATTGATAATGTTACAATGTGTTTTTTATTTAAAATAGTCTTCATTCTTTTTGTTTTTAATATGAAATAAATTCGCCATTAATAAACTTATAACGTCCCTTTTAAATATGAACTTCCGGTTATTCTCATCAACTCTTTTACTACATCAACATATTTTTGTTCAATCTTCATATACTCTTCAATTGTAAACAGTTCTCTATTGAACACTTTGTTGATATCACTTCGGCTTGTCCACTTTTTTGTGTAGTGCCCTTCTAAATCAAAGTACAATGGATTATATTTTAACGTGAGTTCGATATAATATAATAAATATCTTCCTGAATAATAGGAACATAGTGATAATCGTTTAAATGTTATAATTCAGCACTATAAATTTAATACTTTTATCGCTATGTTCCTAATTTCCAAACAAATATTTGTATACTTATATCGAACTCACGTTAATTAATCTCCTATTCTGTTTAAATCTTTGTCATAAGTTCCGTTCCGGGTAATTCGATCGTTTAAATCTTCGATGGAATTTGCCTTCTTCCACATATTGTTTTCATGCTCATCTCTATTAGGTGAAATGTAACTATTTCCTTTGTGTCGCACTTGTTTAACTGGGCATTAGTATTGTTTTCCATTGTTATTTTTCAAATAATCATAAGCACATCTTGCTAATTTATAGCCCAGATACATTCCAAGCAGCAGGAAAAATAAATAAGACAATAGCAAAGGAATATCTTTACTTATAAAAAAACGATATATGGCCATTACAAGAAAATACCCCCAGAAAATTCGATTTACTATTATATTTGAATAATAGTAAAATCTATACAAATTTTTATTCTTCATTTTTCTTCTTATTTGATATTTGACAACTTATCAGTACTAACAGTAATATGAAATAAAACATACCATAGTGTTCGTCTATTAGTCCTAAATTTATATAGTCATCAAAAAATATTTTTTTGATGGTAAAAAGAAACGTCACATATACTGTTATGTTATTTACGTATTTCATTAGAATAATTTTATAAAGTTATACCAAAAGCTGTTATTATGTTGTTCTTCTTTCGGCTTTATCTCTGATTGTTTTGAAGGTTGTTGCGATATAGCTTCCTGTGGTTGTGTACTTTCCACAATAGATTCAATTGCTCCCGCGCCAGCTCCTATTACAGTTAATCCTATAGCTATCTTTGTTTTATTTCCACCATCATTAGGATCTCTTTTAGGGGCTGGATCTCCATTGGGCATATTTCCTGTTATATTTGCATCTATACTTTTAACAATATTGGCTTGATTCAAATCTAATTCTTCTTTATTCCTTTTATCTCTGTTTTTTTGATGTTGATACTCTGGAGTTATAGTTTGCTTTGTTTTTTCAAATACTACGTATGCTGTCACTGCTGAAAGAATGAATCCATTTTTTAGTGTATTTATTGTATTGTCAACGCTTTTATTTATTGCGTTTGCTAAATCTTGATCTGAAATTTTACTCGCAGGTGGATTATAATAGATAGGTAATAGTGGTACAGGTATTGGTAGAGGAATTCCTTGTCGACCATCTGGATCTATTGCATTCATCGGATTCCCCATGTAATACGCATACGGGCTCCACGAGTAATACTTCTCTGCCAACGGATCCATCGAAATAAACCTTATTCCGTTGCTCGTATGAAACCTTTTCCCCGAGTCGTACATATTATATCCGTGCACGGTCAACTGTTCCTTGTCACAGAAATGCTTCGGTTGCAGGGCGTTCTGATCGAAACTGCGCCAGATGGTTCCGCCCGGTGTGTATTCCAATTGTTGCACTACTTTGCCGGGTTAGTCTGTTTACTCAACTATTAGGTTTGTAGCAGGAATAAAATCCCATCCGGTAATTTTTGACTCTAATAAATGCTTCATTAGACGTTCGCTGATGTAATCTTCACCATCAACAATACCAATATAGAAATAATCAAGATTCATGTCCCAAAACTCAGATGTCATAAATAAAGTATCAGCCGTTACACTGTTAAGTATACTTTTTTCTCCCATGATTTTTCTTCGAGTGAGAAATTCCTCCTTGGAATTGATAGACACAGATGCGCCTTTCGTAGAATAATTATATTTCGCAAAGGTGCTTTTCTTATAATCTACAAGATCTGAATAATCGCATTGGATATGAAACATATAATAATCGTATTTCACTTTTCGCAGATATAAATTCATTTCATAGAAGCGATGCGGACATAAGTTATATGTTTCCAAGATTTCTTTGGTTCTTGGACTAACTATTTCCAATTGTCCTCCAAAACCATTGCTTACTATATCCGTTAGTTTTGCTCTTCCAGACATTCTTATTCCACTTAAGTCTGGAATGTAATCCGGAAACTTTGTATATAGGTATTCATATAAATCAAATAGGGCATGAGGAGCGTTAGGATTATATTCCTTAATGAAACTATACGCTTGTGGGAAATCAGAACCTATTAATTTAGGATCTGAGGATGAACTTACTATATAATATTTTTTATTCATATATTCATATAATTAGAGTAATTGCCCAGAATATCTTGTAGTTTGTATTTTAATAATCGGTAAAGGCAAATATTGTATTATCTTGGGGTAAAGATATGTCTTTTTAAGCAGTTTTAGTCAGACGAAAGCACAAACTTGCAAAGACTATAAGCTAAGTATCAGTTGAACACTCATTATAGCAAATCTCCATTTCTTCTCGTATATAGTTTTCCGCTTCGTCTACACTCAAAACTTGTTTACCTTCCATGAAAATTATGATAGAAAACATTGTCGCAAGAGAACCGTTTTCATACCAGTAATTAACTTCTATTTCAGAAAAATAATCAAATTCATCATGACTTCTGTTCACAAAAGGGATATCATTACGAATAGATATATTCTGAAATCTTTCCTCCCATTCTTGTAATAGCTCATTTGTTATTTTTAGAATGGAATCTTCTATTGTAATTCGCTCATCTTTTTTCATTTCGCATTTATATTAGGATATTTAACCCATTCGTCAGGAAATTGTCTTGTATTTGCCTTTTCTCCTTTAGGCCGATTTTGAGGTACAAATATACTTACTTTTATTTTGTACCATAAGTAATCGGAAGAAGTATAAATCATGGATAGCATGTGTCTTTTGTTGGTTTCTCAACGCGGATCTAAATATAAGCCGATTTTACGAATTTCTTCCCTTAAAATATCAATAGATATTTTAGTGTTAAAATACATATAGAACTCGCCTCCAAAATGGATTTCTAATTTATTCTTTAAATTAGTTAATGCAGTATAGGTATATTCTCGAAGATTTAAGCGGACCACTTTGTCAATGTCTTTTGGGTAGATTTTTTGCCTCTAACAAGTTCCATAAAATCATCGTATAGCACTCTGTCATATTGTGAAAAACGATTTTTTTTACTCTGCATTTGTCGAATAGAATATTTTGTATTCCATATCGTATCTCCTAAGTAAGATACTGTCAAATATTTGCAATTAGTCAATTCCATAACTTTAATTACGGCATCAACATATTTTTGCTCTGTCTCCAAATACTCATCTATGGTTACAAGATGTCCATCACAAATGTGGCCAACATCATCCATACCTACCCATTCATTCGTGGTATAATGTCCTTCTTCATTATAAAGTTCAGGTTTATATTTAACAATCGAATGAGCCGTATATCGCCACTCCTCTTCTTTTTCCCATTTTTCTCTGTCCATAATATTAATCTCCTATTTTATTTAAATCTTTGTCATAAGTTCCATCTCGAGTTTTTTTACTTTTCAAATCATGGATGGAATCTGCTTTTTTCCAGATACCGCCATTATGTCCGTCCTTATCCGGTGAGATGTAGCTATTCCCTTTGCGAAAGATTGGCATATCGGATTTTGGTCTTTCTTTAATTTTTACATATCTATCCGGCGTCTGAGTTGTTATTTTTTTTACTTTATCTCCCTTGCCTTGTGTAAAGGTAACTTCGTTCTTTTTTCTCTGTATTGATTCAGCTTCTCAAAACAGCCTTTAAAAATAATGCTGAGCAAAAGCGGTTTGTGTAAAATAAATATTAATTTCTTTTTCGTGTTAAAACATATAAACTGTTCGCCAAAAGCAACTTTCTATAGTATCAAATTCTTCATGATAATATACATTCATATTATAGTAGGAACTCATTTTATTTAAATATATACAATCAGAGTACAATATATCTTTCCTTTCTCCCCTATAAAGACAAATGGACGGAGGGGTTATTACCCCTTCAAAACTGGCATTTGTCAGTCGCAGAGGTATACATTTCTTTTTAGTAGAAGGGGTTATCTCAAAGATAAGCATTACATTGATATCACTATAATGCTTTTCCAAATAAGCAATAGCAACTTTATAGATTTTGAAAGAGTCAAAAATCCATGTTGCTTTATTTGTTTTATCATAAAACGTATCAATGTGCCTATCAACACAGAAATTGGTTTTTAAATCTAGTATATGATCCTCTTTTAACCACTTCTCTAAATCTAAGATACAGTTATTTATTAATTTTCCATCCATTTTCCTTTAAATAATCTAGCGTGAGTTCGATATAATTCAAAACAAATTTAGTTGTCTGCCATTGATAAAACTCACATCAATGGTAGGTTTCTTCTCAAAGAAACAATAAGCGGTAATAGCCGATAGTGCATTGGCTATGAAGTTATTGAAGGATCGATGCCTTGAGTGTTCTATTTGTGCGATATTCTTCAATTCATCGTTGACCGTTTCAATCAAAGCTCTCTTTCTTAGCAGAATCTTATCAGCTATGCTCATCAGCGAGTTCCTCATATTGTTTTTTACCTTGATACCAAGTTGTATACCATTAAGAAATAGGTTCTCAAACAGGGCCTGTCCGATATAGCCCTTGTCGGCACATAATTTTCCTTTTATATTTTCCAGGAATTTTCCTTGCTTCAGAGGTTTGCGGTCATCCACATTACCCGAAGTGAACATGAAGTTCAGTATCTCTCCTGTATCGTTGATTATCAGGTGAAGTTTAAATCCGAAGAACCATCCCATGGAACATTTTCCACGTTCGGCAAATCCCTCAAAGGTCTTGTGAATCAATATCCGTTGGTTACGGCAGACGCGTAAGGGAGTGGAGTCGACAGAACTAATACCCATACAGGTGCCCAACAGAACAAGAACCTTCTTGATAAAAATGGTCAGTGGAAGCAGCACCTCCTTTTCTAGTTCCACAAAGCGATTGTAGGATACGCGTTTGGGAAACAGGTGCGTCAGGTGTTTGCATACATATTCCTTATAGTAATGTTTGAGGCATCTGAAACCTCCCGAATGAAACAAAATAAGGATAACCATAATTTCCGCATCGCTCATCCGGTTAGACTTGTTACGGTGCTTATACTCCTTGTCATCAACCATATATTTTTCCTGTTGCAATGAAAATTCATTGCAGAAATCATCTGCCATGCAATAAATCTCTGTAACTTTGGACTCTGAGAACATAGTGATAATCGTTTAAATGTTATGATTAAGCGCTATAAATTTAATACTTTTATCGCTATGTTCTTAATTATCAAACAAATATTTAGCGACTTATATCGAACTCACGTTATTCAAAGTAATTTTTTATGTGCGTATGGTTCAGCAAAGTGATATGATTGATGTTTTTTTACTTCCAACCACGCAAAAAACTGATTGATAATGCCTGTGTGCCGCTTTTGGTTTTTTGCGTTGTAACCGAGCGTGTCAAACTATTGTGCGTACTCTTGGGATATGTTTTTGTAATGTGTATTCATCAAAAGGGATTAAATTGTTGTATGTTTTTTTTGAAAAGAGGATTTTTGACACAATCTCTTTAGTTGCATTTTAATTTGGGCGGTTTGTAATATCCAAGCCCGATATTTGTAATCACTCTTTTGTATTTAGATAAATCGTTCTTACAAAAGTAATAATGTGCACCTTTTTGACTGTCATTAATTGGATTTTCAGGGAATATAATCAATCCGCCGTCATCATCTTGCAAAAGATTATACTTCCATAATAAGTCAAGCATTCCCTGTGTTAATGGATAGCTATCATCAAACCAATAGAATAGTTTTCCGTCTTTAATAATATGACGTGAGGGCAAATGTCCTTTATACCCTACTTTTGTATTTGATGTAATTAGAAATTTATATTCAGGACTTGCCGATATTTCGACCGATACAAGACCACTATACAAAGAACCACGTTTCCAGTGCATTGTTCCTTCATTGTCTCTTATTAAAACTGCTTCATTAAATACACTGTCATTAAAATTGACACTGAAAACAGAATCATTTTTATACAATTTGCAGGAATTTGAAAAATCCAAAATCGCATTATGTATTGCTACTGCTTGCATATTTTCACCCGTTTGGGTCATTTCTTTTTTTAAAGACACACAATCACACAACAGTAAAGTTATCAATAAGAATATTATATTTGGGGCTTTCATTAGTTAGTTACCAATTTGTATAATTAATTTTATAAGGAAATGTATCACCGTAAGAAATCGGGTGCGTAAGAATATAGAACTGTATACTTGGATTTAATTTAAGGTCTTTATTTTTTGACTCTAAATCTTTTCCAGAGGGACGAGTTCTATCAGAAACACTAATATTACCACTACTTGGGTGTGTATGGAAAAATCCCGTTAAGCTGAATTTGTCATAATCCCCTCTCAAATTAGGATAACTACCCAAGTTCTGTCCGTGTCCTCTTGTCTCATCGAATTTATTATTAACGTATCGTCCAAAAGATATATGCGTTGTCGCTTTCGCACCGTCTTTTGAAAAATACGCACCGCCTATTTCTTTTCCAACCATATCAGACAAATTTACGGCAAATGCTTCAACACCCCCTACGGTTGCCTGTCCTTCGCCACCAACCGCAATCATATTGTTATTTTCCTTAAAGTTAATCCTGTCAGATAAAATACCTTTTTCGATATTATCAATACGTGTCTTTGTCTCGCCTCTTTTGTTGGTTAGCAAAGTGTATTCCCCTGATTTTTTATCCTGTTTGAACTTACCTATTTGGTCAAACTTGTCGTCGGTTTTTTTGTGCAAAATCATTTCGCCCGTTTTATCATCATAACGATAAACATCTCTGCCGTTAGGGTCAATCATATTCACCGGATTCCCCATGCAATACGCATACGGGCTCCACGAGTAATACTTCTCCGCCAACGGATCCATCGAAATAAACCGTATTCCGTTGCTTGTATGAAACCTTTTTCCCGAATCGTACATATTATATCCGTGCATGGTCAACTGTTCCTTGCCGCAGAAATGCTTCGGCTGCAGGGCGTTCCGGTCTAAACCGCGCCAGATGGTCCCGCCCGGCGTGTATTCCAATTGTTGCACCACTTTGCCTGAAATGGCCGCCGCCGTTGTGCGTACGCTCCCTAAGTGATCGGTCACGAAGTAATAAGCGGTCATCTTGTCATATTGCGGTTCACATACATTTATATATCCGCATGGCAGGTCTATCCGGTTGATCATCCCGTCTTTAAGTAAAATGTCACCGTCCCTGATCTCCTCCGTGGTATGAATGGGGTCATTGAACTTTTGGACATTGTCGAGCAGATAAGACAATCCCGTGCTGTACGTTTTATGAACGGTCCGGATGCGTTTGCCATCTGCCATATAGCTCATCCGGGTGGTGTTTCCTGTCTTGTCTAAGAGAACGCTGTCCGGCAGATTCAGCCTGTTGAAATGTGAGTAATAGATGCCGCCCGGCAGATTACTCGTCTCGTTGCCGCTTGCGTCGTAGGTGTAGCAGTCCTTGTCCTGACAACTTCCGTAGGCAAGATGGGCGTATTCGGCCGGAGTGGTGTAATCCGATAGTTTGTAGATGCCTGACGGCCGGTTTCCGTTATGAAATATCTCGATGTCGTTGACCACTTTTCCGTCGATCTTCTGATAGAATTCGTTGATGTTTCCCATCCGGTCGTAGCCCATCCTCTCTTGATACGAAAAGTTACGGGAAGTGACTGCCGTATCCTTGACATTATGCATAGTGCTCTCCTTGAGCCGGTTCAACTTGTCATATTGTAGCCGGTAGGCATAGGCATTGTCCCCCTGCTTCACTTGTATTCCGGAAATTTGCCCGTTGAAGGGTCCGGAATTGGAAAAGCCGGAGACCATTGCCTTGTCATAATACAGGCGTTCGTAGAAGTTCCTGTTTTTGATCTGTTCCAGTCGGCTGCGCGAATCGTACGAATAGCGGATGGTATCTTTTTTATCGATCAGTATCTTGTTGCGTACCCTGCCGAACCCGTCGTATTCATAGTTCAGCATATCCCCTGCCAATACGGCCTTGAAATGTTTGGAGGCCGGTTCATGGGTGACATAATAGAAGGATGTCCGAAGTCGATTGGAATGATCGTACAGGTTACTGATCCTTCTGTAACATTCCTCGTTTTGAGTTTTCCAGTAGGTATGGGTTTGGCTGATTTCGTCAAGAAAGCCGTAACTCTGAAAAATACGGGTATTCAGTCTGCTTACGTTGTTGTATTTGTCCGTACGGGTGTTGCGCGCCCGATGGTCGTAATAGAACGCACACAATTCATATCCGGGCTCTTCCAGACAACTGACGTAACTTCCTGTCTGCAGGGAAGTACCGGGATACTCCCATTCGCGTGGCGGCTTCGTCACCCATCCTTGATAGTCAAGCTCGGACTCAAACATGGGAAGTGACAGGAAATCGTATGTATCGTAATAATAGACTTTGGTTATGGTGGGTGGATACGGGTATATGATATTTTCCGAATAGCCGAATGAAGTGGGTGAAGTGTTCCCTGTATACTCCTCTTTTACGAGTTTGTCGGCATATGTCAGGATCATGTTATCAAGTGTGGATCCTTTGAATACTCCTTCGAGTATAATCCTGCCGAGTCCGTCGTATTTGTAGAAGGTCCATTCGTTGGACAAGCGTTGCCGGCCGTCTTGCCCGAGTACAGGGCGGTGGTCTCCATCATACACCGTATAATGCCAGTCCACTCCCGGAAGTTTGACTCCTACGCGATGATTCCGGATGTCGTATTTGTAGAGATAGGCGTACTCTAAAAAAACATTGGCCTGAGCCGTGTAGTATGTTTGTGTCTGCTCGCTGTTCGGGAGTCCTTGGATTAGTGCCGGTGGTAGAACAGCGATCAGTTGATCCCAATCGTTATAAACATAATATGTGTCACAGGAACCTTCGTCGCTCATGCGCCGTTCGAGCACGGGGCGGTTTTGCCCGTCGGAAAACACATAGCTTACATTGCCGTCCTCGTCCGTGGTCTTTACGCATGCAAGGCTTCCGTCCGGATATTTCCCTTTTCTTTCCAATCGGTCGCTGTAATAGGAATAGGGAGTGAAATGCCAGACAGATAGTTCGGCGACGGCATTCGTATTGAACAGGTATTCCTTGCGGACTCCCTTGTAGGAGGTGTTCCGGCCGATTTCTCCTGTTACACGGTGATATGCGTCGGGTTCGTATTCATAGTCCACATAGTGGTCTCCTGCATCCGGAGATTCGATGAACTTTTTTCTTTCTTTATAAGCTCCGTCCGCTTCGTTTAAAGGGATGTAGCCCCATTCGCGTATCTTCCTTCCCAGCCCGTCATAGTCAATGAGGTTGGCCATATCGTTTCTCTGCGGGGTGAATGAGTGTTTCACCGTCTGGACCGGACGTCCTGCGGCATCGTAGTAGGAAGTGGATATCGATGAACTGTTTGTGTCCGGCACAGTGCCGGGAGGACATTCCGATCCGAAAGTATACGTACGGATATAGTTGTTTTGGGCAGGCAGAGCCATTGCCCAAAGCAAGAAAGACAACCAAAGGCAAATCCAACGGGGGATGAAACTACTTTTCGTTTGCATATTTGTATTCATTTTTCCGTAAGACATATTCTTTTCCGTTTTTATTTTCGATAATTTCGTCCAAGCGACCGAATTCGTCATAAGTATAGCGGGTGACAATCCCTCGGGGATCGGTTTCTGAAACGATTCCTACCAAAGGCTCATATTGGATTACCGTGACTTGCGAGCGGGGCAGTTTCGTCCTTAAGGAATGTAATATCTTCCAATCGGCATCCGAAGGTCTGGTTTTGTCGGCAATGGCGTCAAAATCCACACCGGCTTTTTGCACTTCGGTGATTGTGGCATTGGATATCTGGGCGATAATGTACTGATGGTGATAGCCCCGGACAAAAACGACCGTCTGCCCCATGCGGGTGGAGAGGGAGGTGTTACATCCTGATTTGTCGTAAGTCTGATAGGTTATCTCCGGTTTTTCTTTATTCAGATTTTCCCCTCCGTCAAAAGTAGGGTGGTCTTTCAGGATCTTTTCTCCATAAAATTCATATTCTTTCCACGGACTTAACATTTCGTTCTGGTAGTGAATGTGGCATACTTTTTTTGTACCGTAATAATCATCATTCACACAGATTTCTTCTTCGACGGGCGTAGATACATAGTTGTATTTTTCAACGGCATCCTTATAATAAGAGGTACTATAATCAATCGTATACGAAATATGATGCGAACGTTTTTTTTCCGATTCGGTGGTCGTTGTCTGTAGAATTTGATAATTACGCCAATGATAGTCATATTCCGTCTTTTGGGGATGGCAGATAGTCCGGCCGCCGACTGCGGCATAAAGGGTATCGAATACGACGGCAGGAGCAACATGGTACTGATCGATCCGATAATTGTAGGGCGGATAGCCTGTGGACACCTTGAATCCTAACAGATAATCGGGCAATTGTTCACACTTATACTGGGTGACTGTTTTTTGCTTCAAAGTAGTCCCGTTAGAGTAACCCCGATGCTCTAACAGCCGACCATTCAAGGGCATTATGGATCCGGGATCCTGCATCCCATGAGGCTCTTTCTCCTTTTCGTTATAGTAGACGTTGGTTTCTACGATTTTTTCATTTTGATATTCTTCGGTTGTGGTAACTTCTGTGTATCCCATGAAATAGTTATTGTAGGGGTTTTCCAAAGGTACCAGGGAATTTGAATTATATTCCAGAAAGGTATAATAGCCGATGGGGTGGGAAGAGTCTGAATAGCTATACAGCATATTCTGTTTGATAATGCTGAATTTGGATTCTCTGTTTAGTCGGCCGGACGGCAGGTTGCCGTAATCCCGATACGAATATTTTATTGTGCTGACCGGAGATTTTATTTCGGCAATGCGTATCCCGCCTACCTTTTTTTCGCTGGCTTTGAAGTTGCCATAATAGATGGAAGTCGACACAGTGAGCTTGGCCGGATATTCTGACTGGAGCTTTAACCGGTAAGTGCCTCTTTTACATGGTAGTTTAAATTCAAACATATACCGGTTGGTTGATGATGCCGGACTTTTTATTGCATCATCAGGAATCCCCCAAAGTGTATAAGATGGAGAAAATGTGATTAATGGGTGTGCTCTTTCCTCTTCCTTGTAGTCAATGTTATTGTATGATGTATCACCTTCGTAAATACAGGAAAATACGATGTAACCATTATTATAAGGCATATCGATGGTGACAGTTTTAGATACGTCATCCATTTCTTTTACGTAATAGCCCTCTATGGGGGGAGTGGAAATGTCAGGTATCCAATCTACCCTGTCAATAACTGTATTATTTTCATATTTAAATTCGGTACGTCCGCCGGTCGGAGACGTAAAGGCCGTCAGGATACCTATTTTGGCATGCTCTGTAGGGAGTTTCTTTTCGTCCGGATATAAGGAGAATGTTGCGCCTTTCTTTATTAAAAGCCCGTCAGCAACCGGACCTGCTTCGGAGTATTTGTATTTATAAACATCAAAGGGTATGACTGCAGGGCTGTAAGGTATCCAGGGAGATGAGTCGTTAAAGTATCCCCAGGCATCACAACTGTAGCAATTTTTCTGTGGAAGCGGTTCCTGCTCATCATATTCCATTTGATATATTTGTTGTTTTTTGCCCGTGCCTTTTATGGCTAATGAAACCAGTTTCAGACGTGATCTTAAGAAATCCGGTTGTGAGATTTCATTGCCAAATAGATCTTTTCCTCGGAAATAGGAATAATTAAACGAAAAAGTACGTAATGGCCGGGATGCATCTTTTTGATATAATTCGATGGAACCGAGTGGATATGCTCCATTTCCTCCTTTATAAGGATGGCAACGGATATCCAGTCTCTTTTGAGCGGCCGGCAAGAATTTCAAATACCCGTTCTTCCAACGTATAGTTTGTATACGGGGTTGTCTGTCAGTATATTGCATACTGACGGTTACACTTTTATCAACGGGCATTGCATTGATGTATTGATTATAAGCATTGGTGTTATTTGTAAAGAAACACTTGGAATCTTTGATATCAATATGTTGTTCCGTCAGATATAAAGGGCTTAAGTAAGCATTCCGCTCAGTGGTATAGTCAAAGTAGATGGTATCTTTGGTCGGGTATTCAATGCGGCTGAGATACCAGGAGCTTACAATCCCCGGTTCAGTGAAGCCGGGAGTCCTGTCTTTGTTTGGATCCAAATCGGGACTTGCATTTCCGGAATAAGTTTCCGAGTATTTCCTTACGTATTCTGTGACACTAAAAATGTATTTGATATTTTCGGATGTGGTTATTGTAAATCCGTTCGATAATGAATTCCCTATTTCGATGCGGAGGTTCTGTTCGGGGTTCGATACGATGAATTTGTCTTTCAGCTTGTTCTTTAAGGCCCCCCTGCGGAAATAGAATTTTCCGGAATACCCGTTAAAGTTATATTGAAAGATATCCGGTTCTATGCTTTGGGCGGTGCTACTTCCCTCATAAATATCACCTTCTATTTCTATATCTGCGGGATCATCCGATAAATACTTTACTACAGGAACCGGGTTGGTATGATTTGCGTAATAAAATTCGTCATCATTTCCACAAATAGATCGGGATATTGCCCCACCGGCAGACAGGCTCCAACCAAGTCCTACCCAACTGGCTTCTTGTGCTACTTTGATTCCGGAAGCATGATAATTCAAAGAAATAGGAAGAGAGTAATTACCTACTTGAATGGTATAAATCGGAATATTGACTGATGGAACTCCGGTGTATGTCGATACGGGAATTGCCTCATACTGCATGAGAGCATAGGCTTCGGGCGAAGGAACATAGTTTTTCATTAAATTAGCAGCCTTTTGTCCGTATGATAGACTGAAAGAGGATAATATGAGCAGTAGTATTGATATGTATTTAAGCATCTTACAAATAATTTTATCGATTATTGTTTCTGTATCTTTTCTGTATGTAACTCTCCATTTATAAGAATGGCCAGTAGGTAAGTTCCCGGGATTAACGGAGAAAGGTCATAGTCGACCGTGTGAGCTCCTGACGGTAGGTCGGTAAGATGCTTGTGCCACAAGGTGGCTCCATTTGGAGAATATAAATAAAATTCTACCGTGGAAGTTTCTACTAAAAGATAGTTCACATGTAGTATCTGATTGGCTCCTATTGAATAATTATAGGTATGATTCTCATTTCCGATACCCTCGCGCTTACCGGGGGCATGCTTTGAGCGCAAACGCTCTTCCTGAAGAATCAGGTTGGTACGAATTTCTTGGTTGGATGCATCTTCGGACAAATAATTCTGATCGACAGAAGGAAAATAATAAGAGCGGTTGAAATGAGATCTGCTTCCTGAAGAATCAATGATTTTGTTCTGTACTGTTTCAAAGAGGGGATATCTGTATCCGGGTGCATACCATTGGTAAGTCGTTACTTCCCAAGTGACTTTGTCGTTTTGTAGCCGGTGGAGAAGAGAGTCTATTGAGTAGTGGGAAGTATCGCCGTTGGCATAAATGGAGGTGAAAGCGGACATTTGCTGTCCGATATGGGCGGTACTTCGTATTCGTAATACATTTTTTAAACTGTCACCATCGGGTAGTAGCAAGGTTCCTTCCGCATCTGCCACATGGGTGATTTCCCCGTAGACCGTAATGGGAAGCATTTGGCTATATACTCCCTCTCCATAATAAAATGTATGGATAGAGTCTTTGTAAACTGTCGGATAAATTTGCCGTAACTCCGGTAATAGATAGTCAATATGCAAAGTGGGAGTCTGATAGCCTATGCAAAATAAAGAATCACCGGAAAACTTATACTTATAGCCGTTATCTCCTCCAAGACAAATCAGTGAGGAATCGATTTTACCGATAAAGCGCTCTGTGTATTCGCTTCCTAAATGGATAAGTTCCCTAAAATCCCAAATGACATCTTTACCGGCCGGACCGGGAGCTTTGTACTGTAACTCTTGTTTTGCGATTATATCACCCGGACGAAATAATGAAGTTGATCCGTTCAATATATTTTGGGATTTACCCGTCAATATCTGAATGCAACAGATCAACAACAAGATATTTTTCTTAAGTTTCATAATATATTAAAGTATAATGATTATCATAATAGAATCACCACATCTTGCTTCAATTCACACAAAACAATAAGAAAAACAAAGGTTATATGACATTTGGCCTGTTCGTGATTCGGCTATACAACTTACTTGTTGCAAGTATTTTACAAAAATAGTAATTATATTTTTAATTGCAAGAAAAATGCATATTTATTTTATCTTTCCTAAGGATGAAATAATAAAGTTGATATTTTTCATATATTCGGATCATTGGTGATCTTGATGCTTATTGAGTATTCTTTTAGATAGGACAAATAATACCGGTTCGGTTTGCCGCAAAGATAGCTTTGTGAGTGTAATTCAATAATGAAAACTAAAAATAAGCTATAAATCATTATCCAAACGATATATTTCTGTAACTTTGTGTTCTATACAAGTAGGCTGGAATAGCCTTTGCAATAGAAAAATTACGTTGAACAAACTAACATGTATATTTATGGAAACAACCCGTCAAAATAAAATATCCCGTTTGTTGCAGAAAGAATTGAGTGAAATATTCTTGCTTCAGACAAAGGCGATGACCGGTGTATTGGTATCGGTAAGTGCGGTACGTATCAGTCCCGATATGAGCATTGCACGTGTGTATCTTAGCATTTTCCCATCCGATAAGGGGGAGGAGATGGTGAAGAATATTAATAACAATATGAAATCTATCCGGTACGAACTCGGTACGCGTGTCCGTCATCAGCTACGTATCATCCCCGAATTGAAATTCTTTGTGGATGATTCATTGGATTATATCGAGAAAATAGACTCACTGCTTCAGAAGTGAATCTCCCTTTCTACATAGCCCGGCGTTATCTTTTTTCGAAAAAGAAGCACAATGCCATTAATATCATTTCCGGCATATCAGTATGCGGGGTGGCACTTGCTACGTTAGCGTTAGTCTGTACGCTTTCTGTTTTTAACGGTTTTCAGGATATGGTGGCCAGTTTTTTTACGGCTTTTGATCCGGAGCTGAAAATTACAGTTCGTGAAGGGAAAGTATTTGACGCACAGGACGAACGTATACAAGCGATCCGGGCTTTACCGGAGATTGCCGTGTTTACTGAAACCTTGGAGGAAAATGCGATGGTACAGTATAAAGACCGGCAGACGATGGCTGTAATAAAAGGGGTGGAAGATAATTTTGAGGAACTTACGGCTATCGATAGTATTCTTTATGGCTCCGGTGAGTTTTTGCTCCATGATTCTATTGTGGATTATGGTGTGATGGGCATTGAACTGGTCTCGACTTTAGGTACCGGCATCCAGTTTGTCGATCCGTTGAAGATTTATAGTCCGAAGCGGAATGCGAAGGTGAACATGGCTAATCCTTCCGCTTCTTTTAATATGGATTATCTTTTTTCTCCCGGTGCTGTTTTTGTGGTCAATCAGCAGAAGTATGATAGCAACTATATCCTTACTTCCCTTGCGTTTGCACGACGGATGCTCGACTATACAACCGAGGTTTCTGCCATTGAATTGAAACTGAAACCAAATGCCGGCGTATCTTCCGTCAAATCAAAAATTGCTTCTGTGCTGGGTGATGATTTTGTGGTGCAGGATCGTTATGAACAGCAAGCGGATGTTTTCCGTATCATGGAGATCGAAAAATTAATCTCCTACCTTTTCCTTACATTTATTCTGATGATCGCTTGTTTTAACGTAATCGGTTCACTTTCTATGCTGATCCTCGATAAAAAAGAAGATGTAGTGACTTTACGTAATTTAGGAGCGGACGATCGGCTAATTTCCCGAATATTTCTTTTTGAGGGGAGGTTGATCTCTCTTTTCGGTGCTGTATCCGGAATTGCATTGGGCTTGGCTCTTTGCCTGATACAGGAGAAATTCGGCCTTATCTCTTTAGGTGGGGGAGGCGGTACGTTCTTGGTGGATGCTTATCCGGTCAGTGTCCATTTTTGGGATGTGGTATTGATATTTGTAACGGTACTTGCAGTCGGCTTCCTTTCGGTATGGTATCCGGTACGTTATTTGAGTAAACGATTGCTTTCACATTGAAAAATATAATCAGTTTTGTTTAATTATATTGTCTGATTGAATACCTGTTTTTATTAAGATAGTGATGGTTTTGGAATTGAAAATGGGATACAAAGATGATAGTTTTCAAATATTTGTATATCAGTGTGTTATATGATGACCTTTTCCCTCTACGAGAAATAGGTCGAAACTCGTAGAGAAACAGAGTGAAACTCTACGGGAAATGAGGCGAAACTCTACGACGAACTGTTCGGATGTTTATAAGATGTGACAATCAGGTAGATGAGAAAGACGTTCCTTCTCTATTTTTTTGTACAATCATTTTCTTAGACTGATTTTCCTGTTTCTTTTGTTTACTCTCTTTATATAAACAGAACTGCCTGTCAATATTTACCGATTATTATCGGTAAATATTGACAGGCAGTTTTGGCCGGAGTTATAAAGACATTGCTTTATAGGCTATTTTATTGAACTGCTACTTTATAGCTCTTAACCTTGTTGTCTGCTGTACGGACAGATACGATATAGATACCGGATAAATGTACAGGGACTTCAATACTTTGTCCGGTCTCGCCGTTGGTGATCACCTGTCCGGTAGCAGTACTCACTGAATATGTGCAGTCTTCGGTCGGTATGATTGTAATGTTTGTACCAGTGGCATAAACTTTGGCTATATTTGCATGGTTTTCTTTCACACTCGTACCTCGTGTTATAACGCAGGAAGTCGTTTTGTAAGGTTCTCCATAATTTTCATAATCGGGATATGCTCTGGAAGAAATCACACAGTAAACAGCGTCGTCCGGTATAGTTATAAATTGGAATTTACACCCTTCTGTTATCGTATAATCCGTTCCAGATTCGAGTTGCTCGTTACTGCCTTGCAGATACCATTCGAAAGTAGGATAAACCCCATTGGCGAAATAAGAGCTTTGTAACCCTTTCTTTTTCACATACCAATCAGAAAAATCGATCGTTTCGTCGGTTGTATAGCTGCTCTCCAGTTCATATTTCATTACTTTTTCTTTCTGGTAGATATAGCTCATTTTGATTTTCTCGCCTTCCGGGAAGGTCGGCATGGTCAGATAATTGTAAGAGCAATCGATTTCCAGAACTTGGTTCGGGTTTTCCGGAACGGTTATTTCAGTCAGTTCGTTGTACGAACAGTCCAGATAAGTCAGGTTGACGCATGAGCTTATATCCAATGTCTTTAGCCCGTTTTCTTTGCATGTCAGAGAGGTTAGTGTAGACGGGTCTGACGGCAGAACCACCTCTTTGATTCCACTACAATTCAAAACCTGCAGAGCGGTGTATTCTCTTAAGTTTATGTCGGTCAATCCGGTATACTCACAGCTCAATTCCGTTAGAGCGGTTTTTGCAGTCGGGAGAATCAGGCTTGTAAGCTTGGTATTGGCTTTACAGATCAGTTTGCTTAACTTACCGCATGCATTGATGTCCAATGTTTCTAATGAAGAATTATTGGTGATTTCCAATGAGTTTAGATTACCGTACTTGTTTAGGTCTATCGTTTTCAGGGATAATCTTTTTAGAGTAACGTTTTCCAATTTTTCCGTTTCATCCGGTAGGATAATAGTACCTGTTCCGTATGGGGCGTAATTCAAGCTTCTTAGTCCGGTCCACTCATGTATATCGAGATTTTTGATACTGCTGTTGTCAATCGTCAGATTTTCGATGGTCGTGACATCTTCGGGATATGTGAATGTAGTAATCTTGGAACTTTCTTTCACGATGAGCGTTTTTAAGGCTGTACATTTGCTTAGATTAACCTCTGTGAGATAGTCACAGTAAGCCAAAGACAGTTCTTTGATAGCAGAGGCTTCCCCGTAAATCTTGATAACTTTTGTTCCGGTGGGAGTACCTTGTATCGAAGTTCTGGTTGTATTTATGGTCTTGTCGACCAAAGTGCCGTCTCCCCAATCTATTTGAATGGAGGTATTATCTTCGGCAGCTCCGATAGAGAAGCCGATCAGGTTTTCCTTGGAGGTTGTCAGTGTAATAGCCGGATCGGGTGCTTTCTCTATGATAATATTGGTGGTACGATAAGGAGAGCCATAGTCCTGATAAGCTGGATAGCCCTTGGAAGCAATCACGCAATAAATATCGTTTTCGGGAACTGCTTTAAATTTGAATTTGGCCGGTTCTACTACTGAATAATCCGTCCCTTCTACGAGCGGCTCATTGTTTCCATTCATGTACCAAGTGAAGGTAGGATAGACTCCTTCCGGAAAGTAGGAACCTTTGATTCCTTTTTTCAAGACATAGAGTTCAGACAGATCGATGATATCGTTTGTGCTATATTTCTCACTTAACGTATATCGGGATACTTTTTCCCGTTGGTCCATATAAGATAATTCTATGTTTTCTCCTTCGGGGAAATTGGGCATAAACAGGTAGTTATAGGAGCAATCTATGCTTATGGTCTGACCCGGATTTTCAGGAACCCGTATTTCGGTTAATTGGTTGTATGAGCAATCCAGATTGGTCAGGTTGGTACATGTGCTTACATCCAGTGTTGTTAATCCGTTCTCTTTGCAAGTCAAGGAAATTAAAGTCGACGGATCTTCCGGTAAAACGGTTTCTGCGATTCCGCTACAGTTCAAAATCTGAAGATGAGTGTATTCTTTTAAATTAATGGCTGTCAATGCAGTATACTCGCAATCCAATTCTGTCAAAACATTTCTGACAGTGGGCAGGGTAAGGGCTTTAAGTTTGGTATTTCTTTTACAAATCAGTTTTGCCAATTTGCCGCATGCATTTACATCCAGTGCTTCCAGTGCGGATAGAGAGGTTACTTCGAGTGTAGTTAGGTTGACGTATTTATTCAGGTCTATGGCTTTCAGAGATAGTTTGCTTAAGACAAGGCTTTCCAGCTTTTCCGCTTCATCCGGTAATACAATGGCGCTGGTGCCATAAGGCATATATTTTAAATTCTTTAGTCCCGTCCAATCATGTACATCTATGTTTTTTATACTGCTGTTATCGATGGTCAGGTTTTCAATGGTGGTTACATCTTCAGGATATGTAAATGCGGTAATTCTGTAGCTGTCTTTGACGGACAGGGTTTGCAACGCTGTACACTTGCTTAGATCGACCTCTGTGAGATAGTCGCAATAAGCTAAAGATAATTCTTTGATTTTAGCGGCATCTGCGTAAATCCTGATGATTTTTGTTCCGGCAGGTGTACCTTGAACGGATGTTTTAGTCGTATTTATGGTTTTATCAACCAAAGTTCCGTTCCCCCAGTCTATTTGGATAGAGGTGTTGTCTTCGGTAGCTCCGATGGAGAATCCGATGGGGCTTTCTTTGGTGGTAGTCAAGGTGATAACCGGATCGATCGCTTTTTCTATTACAATATCAGTGGTACGGTATGGCGAACTGTAGTCTTGATAGGCAGGATATGCTTTAGAAGCAATCACACAATAGATTTCGTTTTCGGGAACTGTGCTGAATTTGAATTTGCCCGGTTCTATTGTCAGGTAATCCGTTCCCTCTACCAACGGTTCACTGTTTCCGCTCATGTACCAGGTGAAAGTAGGGTAAACCCCTTCTGGAAAATAAGAACCTTTGATTCCTTTCTTCAAGACATAGAGCTCTGACAGGTCGATGATGTCGTTCGTGCTATATTTTTCATTTAAAGTATACCGTGATACTTTTTCCCGTTGGTCCATATAAGATAATTCTATGTTTTCTCCTTCGGGGA
>ERZ827037.1863-NODE-1863-length-20396-cov-12.919670_pt1 | contig 20396 bp, 16 predicted proteins | sample MGYA00519924_ERZ827037 | MGnify/ENA primary metagenome ERZ827037 (study PRJEB31778, sample SAMEA3449250) | human gut metagenome | biome: human gut; feature: human-associated habitat; material: faeces | place: United Kingdom | collected 2010/2012 ...
CTTATCATTAAGTTAATTATTTTTTGTCCAACAAAGTCGGTTCACTTCATTTAACACCTGTTTTTTTATAAATGGCTGAGATGTATCTTTCTAATGTTCGTTTAGAAACATACATATTATTTGCAATATCTTGAACACTATCCTCTGTTGAAATAAGATATCCAAAGACTTCACTTTCTCTTGGGGTAAAAGAATAATGTTCTTTAATTTTTAATATTTTCTCTTCTTTAGTAAGTAAAGCCTTTCGACTTTTACTAAACTTCTCTATCAATTTTTTCCTTTGGATAACATAAGTAAAAGCAATAATGCTCACAAAGAAAAATAAACAAATAGTTAAAATAATCGCTGTTAAATCTCCTTGTGAATTAATCAAAAATAAAGAACCTTTCGTTAAAAACATGGCTGCAAGATTATTTACTCCTCTACCTAGTCCTGCCCATAAATCAGGAAACTTCATACACATCGCAATCTCCATAAAACTTGTTGTAAAAAAGACCACAAAGAAGCCCGCTGTCATATAAAAAACAATCAATCCTATGAGATACAACTCTGAATACTTTAAAACAACAATACAAATCGTTGATAGAACCATGACACAATACATGATCATACTCATAAAGCGACGCTCTTTTAAATCAAAGATAATTCCACCAACGAAGCCACTGAAAGCCAATAAGATACGTGGTAATTCTGCAACATTTACTTCACCAGTTGCATGTAAAAGTGTCACTGCATTATCAAGGGTACTAAAAACACATGACATCATAAAGACAAGTAATATTAATAACCCACCACATATTTGTCTTTCTTTTTTTACCATAGAAACATCTAAATGATGATTTAAAGTATTGTTCACTGTCGTTAATACAAAAATTAAAAGACACATAAAAAGATCTAAAACAATACTTTCTATTAAAGGTACCGAAATAAAATTATTATTTATGAATTGTAGAAGAATACCTATCATGTAAGATAACCCTACACAACGAGCAAGATACTTTTGATTTGGAAGTATACATAGTGCTTTATAGGAAGTAACACCACCTAACCCTCCTAAAAAAGAAATAAGACAAGTCCTGCTATAAGTACTAGAGAATAGGTGGGATGTAAATAAATAATGGTAATCAATCCAATAATAGCAGCACTGATTACGACACATATTTTACGAGATAATCCTTTAAAATAACGATTATATAAGGGATATAATACAAATCCTAGACAACTCATTCCTAACACATAATTTTGTGATAAAACAACTCTATTTTCAGAAACAAAAAGAGAAACCATATCAACAAATAAATACTCTATTCCTAGAAAAATAAAAGTAAAGATTGACGTCAATGCGATTGCTTTTAGATAATTGTTTCTTTCTTTAAACGTATTCAAAACATCATCTCCTTTTTTTAGTTTCTTAAAATAACACATTTTTTTAAGAATTACAATTTATAAAAAAGAGAGGTTGCCCTCTCTCGCACTATTCTTCTGTTGCTTCGTCTTTTTCATCATAGTAATTTCTTACCAATGATTGTGTTTTTCTAATATGTTTTTCTACATTTGCTTTTGCAAGTGCTTTATCTTTTTTCACAATAGCATCATAGATTTCTTTATGTTCTCGTGCTGCTTCAATAAGACGATTTGGTTGTTTAATAGAATGTCTTGAAGTAACATGAATATAATAGTTAATATCTGATAACAATTGTTCAAAGTATTGAGAATGCGTTGCTCGATAGATAGCTTCATGGAAATCAATATTCACTTCTGTAAAACGTTCTTGATCATTTTTTTCAGCATAGAATTCTAATAAATCATAGATTTCTTTAATACGATCTAATTCTTCTTGAGTAATACGCTCAATGGCAAGTTGTACAGATAAACTTTCTAAAACAACACGAATTTCTAACATATCATCTATATCTCTTGATGAAAAACCTAAAACATAAACGCCTTTATTAGGAATACTTTTAACAAGTCCTTCTAATTCTAATTGTTTTAAAGCTTCTCGAATAGGTGTTCTAGAAATATTTAATTCTTTAGAAAGAACAACTTCATTTAATTTTTGTCCTTTTTCATATTCTTCATTTAAAATCTTATCTCTTAAAATACAAAAGATACGATGTCCTAAGGAACCATGTCCTGCATTTTCTAAAATGTTTTTTTTCATACTATAACCTATCTATAATTGCTTGCGTAAACTCTTTTGTAGAAGCATTTCCACCAATGTCACGCGTTACAATTTTCCCCTCTTCTACGACTTTTGATAGTGCATCACGTAATCGAGTGGCTTGATCATTTTGTCCTAAAGCTTCTAACATTAATGCAAATGCTAAAAGAAGAGCACTTGGATTGGCAATACCTTGACCCGCAATATCAGGAGCACTTCCATGTACTGCTTCATAAATACGATATTCATCACCAATATTTCCACTAGGTGCAAAACCTAAACCACCGACTAAACCGGCACATAAATCAGAAACAATATCTCCATATAAGTTTGGTGCAACCAATACATCAAATGTTTCTGGTCTTAAAACAAGTTGCATGCACATATTATCTATGATAACTTCTTGTTTTTCAATTTCTGGATAATCCTTACCAACATTTCTAAAACATTCTAAGAATAATCCATCTGTAAATTTCATAATATTTGCTTTATGAATAGCAGTGACTTTTTTTCTACCATTTGCTTTTGCATATTCAAAAGCATAACGACAAATTTTTTCACTTGCTTCTCTAGTAATTAATTTAATACCATGAGCAACATCATCACCCACCATATATTCAATACCTTTATAAAGATCTTCGGTATTTTCACGAATCATGACTAAATTAATATTTTCATATTTAGAATCAATTCCTTTAAAAGAGCGAATTGGTCTAACATTAGCATAAGTCGCAAATTTTTGTCTTAAAGCAACATTGACACTTCTAAATCCTGTACCAATAGGTGTTGCTGTTGGACCTTTTAATGCCCATTTATATTCTTTAATAGCATCTACAAGTCCTGGTTCAAAGACTTCTTTTGTTTTAGCAGCATATTCTGCACCTGCTTGATATTCTACCCATTCAATATCTAAATTCATAGCTTTTGTAATGTCAACAACACTTTGTGAAATTTCTTTTCCAATTCCATCACCTGGAATTAATACTGCTTTCATTAAAAGTCACCTCCTAATTCTTTAATTGCATTTAATAGACCACCATATTGAATCATTGTTTTTTCTCTTGGTGATAATTTTAATTTTGCGGTAATTGTTTGATTATTTGTTTTATTGATAACAGTAATATCTTTATTGCTTTCAACACTATCTAATAAATTAATTAATTCATATTCATCTTGATCATTAAAGAAATCGTAATCTTTTTGATTAATAACAAGTGGTAAAATACCATTATTAATTAAGTTCGAACGATGAATTCTTGCAAATGAAATAGCAAAAATTGCTTTGATCTTTAAATAATTAGGAACAAGGGCTGCATGTTCACGTGAAGAACCTTGACCGTAGTTATCTCCACCAACAATAAATCCTCCACCATTTTCAATGCATCTATTATAGAATTGATCATCTACTTTACAGAAAGAGAATTTAGCAAGATGTGGCACATTACTTCTATATGGGAGTAATTTAGAATCAGATGGCACAATGTGGTCTGTAGAAATATTATCTCCTACTTTTAAACATACTTTACCTTTAAATGTATCTGGTAATTTATCTCCTCGAGGAACTGGTTTAATATTTGGTCCCATATAAACTTCATTTTGAGGATCATATTCATCAATAAAGAAATTCTTATTCTTCACAAATGGTGTATTTTCAATATCGTCTAAATACATATCATCTTCAAATTCATCTGTTAAATATCCTTTGATTGCACTTAAAGCAGCAACTTCAGGTGATACTAAATAAACACTAGCATCATTTGTTCCTGAACGTCCTTTAAAGTTACGGTTGATAGTTCTAAGTGAAACACCTTTAGAAAGTGGTGCTTGCCCCATACCGATGCATGGTCCACAACCACATTCAAGAATTCTTGCCCCAGAGGCAATCATATCCGCTAAAGCTCCACATTTAGAAAGCATTGCTAGAATACTAGAAGAACCTGGAGCAATAACAAGTGATACATGAGTTGCTACTCTTCTTCCTTTTAAGATTTTAGCTGCTTTTAACATATCAGGAAGTGATGAGTTTGTACATGAACCAATCACTACTTGATTAATTTTCATTCCTTTTAATTCACTTACTGGTACAACAGCATCTGGACTATGTGGTTTAGCAGTTAATGGTACTAATTTTGATAAATCAACGGTGATTTCTTCATCATATGTAGCATCTTCATCCGCTTTTAATTCAACATAATCTTCTTCTCTTCCTTGTTGAATTAAGTATTCTTTAGTAATTTCATCTGTTGGAAAGACAGAAGTCGTTGCCCCTAATTCAGCACCCATATTACAAATAGTTGCACGATCTGTTAATGATAATTCTTTTAAACCTTCTCCAGTGTACTCAATAATCTTATTGACTCCACCTTTGACAGATAATTGTTGTAAAATATATAAAATAACATCTTTAGCCGAAGCCCATTTTGCTTTTTTACCCACTAAATTTACTTTAACAACACTTGGACATTGTAAATAATATGTACCTGTTGCCATTGCTACAGCGACATCTAATCCTCCTGCCCCAATAGCAATCATTCCCATCGCACCACATGTTGGTGTATGTGAATCAGAACCTACTAATGTTTTTCCTGGTTTTGCAAAGTTTTCTAATTGCAATTGATGGCAAACACCATTTCCTGGTTTAGAAAAAGTAATTCCGTGTTTTTTTGCTACACTACGAATAAACTCATGATCATCCATGTTTTCAAATCCTGTTTGTAACATATTATGATCAATATATGCAACTGCCTTTTCAACCGCTACATGTTCAATTCCCATTGCCTCTAATTGTAAATAAGCCATTGTCCCTGTTGAATCTTGAGTTAATGTTTGATCAATTTGAATCCCTATTTGTTGACCAGCAACTAACTCACCACTTTTAAGTTTAGCACTTAAGATTTTATACGCTAAATTCATTATTCTACGTCCCCCTTATTACGATTGTATACAATTATACATTTCATGTGTATTATTGTAAATACATTCTAAGCAAATAAAGGGATTTTTTTACGTATGTTCCATTAAAATTGTATATTGTATACAGTTATCAATCATTTAAAAAGGGAGCAAAAGCTCCGCTTTTTTTATAAATCTAAGGCATATGCAATCGCAAGTTTTGTTGTATCTACGATTGAATCAATATGACAACGTTCTTTACCATGTGAATTGATCACAGCCATACCAAATGCTGCAGCATAAACATTATTACCTGCACGAATTGCAGCATTAGCGTCTGTTCCATAATGGAAGAAAACATCAACACAATAATTTAAGTTTGTTTTTTTAGCTTGGTTGATAATTCTTGTAGTAAGTTCTCTATCATATGGAGAATAGTTATCTTTAGCACAGATACTTACTGTTTTTTCATCAGCATGATAATCAGGCCCAATTAATCCAATATCTAAAGCAACATATTCTTCTACTTCTTCTGGTACATAAGCTCCACCATGTCCGATTTCTTCATAAATTGGGAAAGCTAATAATGTACGATATTTTGGTTTTAAGTTATTTCTTTTGAAGTAAGCCATTACTTCAATTAAAGCAGCAACAGCAGCTTTATCATCAATATAACGCGAAACAACATATCCTGATGGTGTATATTCAAAATGAGGATCTACAGAGATCACATCACCATGATCAATACCTAAAGCCATAACTTCTTCTTTAGAATGAACATCTTCATGTAAGATAACTTCCATATGGTCTTCATCTCTTGGCATTGTTCTAGCATCTTCAAATACATGAACTGAGTGAGCTTTACAAATAACCATACCTCTATATTTACGTCCATCTCTTGTAATAAGAGTAACGCCTTCACCTTCCATACTATGGTAGTTAACACCACCTAATTGTCTTACAATTAAATGACCGTTATCGTCAATATGACGAACAACTAAACCAATTGTATCTAAGTGAGCACCCATACATACTGTTTTAGAATTATCTTCACCTTCTAAAGTAATGTAAGCTGTTCTTTTACGATCATAAGTCACTTCATAACCAAATTCAGCTGCTTTTTTTTCTAATAAAGCACCAACTTCTTCATAATAACTTACTGGACTTGGTACATTAATAAATTCTTCACATAATTCAATTAATTCTTTTTTGTCAATATTCATTTCCATTTTATAATACCTCTTTTACTTTTTATCATATAAATGACATGCGCAGAAATGACCTGGTTCTACTTCTTTAAAATCGGGTCTATCTGTTTTACAAATATCCATTACTTTCGGACATCTTGTACAGAAACGACATCCTTTTGGTGGGTTGGCTGGACTTGGCACATCGCCACCTAATATTTGTTTATCTTCGATTCTTTCTTTTCCAATTCTTGGAATTGCTGAAAATAGTGCTTGAGTATAAGGATGTAATGGTTTGGCATAAAGTGATTCAGTATCTGCCATTTCCATCATATTACCTAAATACATAACCCCTACTCTATCAGCAATATGTTTTACAACACTTAAGTCATGGGAAATGAAGATATAAGCAATACCCATTTTTCCTTGTAATTCATTTAATAAATTAATGATTTTTGCTTGAATTGAAACATCTAATGCTGAAACAGGTTCATCACAAATAATCAATTTTGGTTGTAAAGCAATTGCACGGGCAATCCCAATACGTTGTCTTTGTCCTCCTGAAAATTCATGAGGATAACGATACATGTAATCTAAGTTTAAACCAACTTGTTTCATAACTTCCACAACACGCGCATCACGTTCTTCTTTTGTTTTATAACATTTAGCGATATCAATTGGTTCAGCAATAATATCTTTAACTGTCATACGTGGATTTAAAGAAGCATAAGGATCTTGGAAAATCAATTTGATTTTATCACGAGCTTCTTGTAATTCTTTACCTTTTAAGCTTGTAAAATCTTGACCATCTAAGATAACCTTTCCTTCAGTTGGTTCAATTAGACGGATTACACTTTTACCCATTGTTGATTTACCACAGCCTGATTCACCAACAATCCCAAAAGTTTCTCCTATTTTAACATCAAAGCTAATATCATCTACCGCTTTAACAACGCTTTTTTTACCTCTTAAAGAAGATGATTTAATAGAATAATATTTCTTTAAATGTTCTACTTTTAATAAAACGTCTTGATTATTTTCCATTTTCTACATCCTCCTTATTCCATCTTTCATGATATTTCCAACAACGAACTAAATGGTTTTCACCATGTTCCATCATTGCTGGACATTCTTGATGACAGATTTCTTTAGCATGTTTACAACGTGGTGCGAAGAAACATCCTTTTGGAAGTTCATAAAGCATTGGTACAGAACCAGGAATAACTTCCAATTCTTCTTGATCATCGCTATCAATATCAGGGATTGATCTTCTTAGACCAATAGTATAAGGGTGTAAAGGATTTTTAAATAAATCTTCTACATTTGTATATTCTACGATCTTACCTGCATACATAACGATTACGTTATCTGCCATTTCTGAAATAACACCCATATCATGTGTAATTAATAATACGGCTGTATTTAATTCTTTTTTCATTTTATTAATTAATTTTAAGATTTGTGCTTGAATTGTAACGTCTAACGCTGTTGTAGGTTCATCACAAATCAATAATGATGGATTACATGAAAGTGCCATAGCAATCATGATTCTTTGTCTCATCCCACCAGATAATTGATGAGGACAAGAAGCAAATACTTTTTCAGGCATTGGAATACCTACAAGTTTAATCATTTCTAAAGCACGTTCTTTAGCTTCTTGTTTACTCATTTTTTCATGAGTTAAAACAGCTTCCATAATTTGTTTTCCAACAGTAATAACTGGATTTAAGGATGTCATTGGCTCTTGGAAAATCATTGAGATTTCTTTACCACGAATATCTCTCATTTCTTTAGGAAATTTCTTTAATAAATCTTCTCCTTTATACATAATTTCACCAGCAGTAATTTTACCTGGAGGAGATGGAATTAATTGCATTAATGATAAAGCTGTCATACTTTTACCACAACCAGATTCTCCAACAACTCCTAAAGTTTCTCCTGGTTTGATATTAAAACTTACTTCTTGTACAGCAGGAAGCGCTCCACGATCTGTAAAGAAGGTAATACCAAGATCTTTGACTTCTAATAATTCTTTCTTTTCACTCATATCTTTTCCCCTTTTTACGATCTTAATTTTGGATCAAGCGCATCTCTTAATCCATCACCTAACATATTGAACGCTAATACTGTAATAATAATAGCTAACCCTGGAATTACTGAATAGTATGTTGCACTACGAATATATGGTTGTGAAAAACTAATCATTGAACCCCAGCTTGCCATTGGTGCTTTAACACCTAAACCTAAAAAGCTTAATGATGCTTCTGACATAATTGCATTTGGAATACCTAATGTTACAGTAACGATTAATGTTGATAAACAGTTAGGTAATAAATGTTTCATAATAATTCTAAAACTATTTCCACCGCTGACTTTACATGCATCGATGTATTCCATCTTTTTAAGACGCATAACATCCCCACGGATAAGTCTGGCTGTTGAAGCCCAACCTAAAAGGCCAAGCGCTAAGTAAAGGTTAATTAAACCTGGTCCTAAAACGAACATGATTGCCATCGCAAATAATAAGAATGGAAAAGATGAAAATACTTGAATTAAAAATGAAATAACAGAATCTACTTTTCCACCATAATATCCGGCACAAACACCCATTGTATAACCAATAATTGTCGCGATAATTTGTGAAATGATACCAACACTTAAAGAAACACGGCATCCATAAATAATTCTTGAGAAAATATCTCTTCCTAAATCATCTGTACCAAACCAATGTTGTCCGCAAGGTTTCATTAAACGATCTGTAAGAACTTGTTTGTTTGGATCATAAGGAGCAATCAATGGTGCAAATAAAGCAATTAAGCATAAAAGAATAACGATGAATAAACATACCATTGCTACTTTATTTTTCTTGAAAATGTTCCAACTGATTGACCAATAACTTTGATATGTTTGATCTTTTTTCTTTTTAAACATTTTATGATGACTCCTTTCCTAAACGAATTCTTGGATCGACTACTGTATAAAGTAAATCAACTACTAAATACATAATGACACAAATAACCGCAATATACATAACGCCACCTTGGACGATTGGTAAATCACGCGTATTAATACTATCTACTAACATTTTTCCAATTCCAGGAATTGAAAATACAGATTCTACTAAGACAGATCCTGTTAAGATGTTTCCTAAATCAGATCCTGCAATTGTAATGATTGGAATTAACGCATTACGTAAAGCGTGTTTAATTGTAACAACCCAACCTTTTAAACCTTTAGCTTCAGCTGTACGGATGTAATCTTGTGATAAAACATCTAACATACTTGTTCTTGTAATACGAGCAATACTTGCAGCATATCTTGTACCTAAGGCAATACCTGGTAAGATAAATGATTTAAAACTATCAATACCTGATAAAGGTAATAAATTAAATTTCAAACAGATAACAATTTGTAAAATGATAGCAATCCAGAATGCGGGAGCTGAAATACCAAATACAGAAATTGTCATTAAAACCGAATCAACCCATTTACCATGATTAACGGCAGCCACAACACCTACTACTACCCCTAAAACAACAGCTAATATATAAGCAATACCAGCAAGCTTAGCCGTTACTAAAAATGAACTTGTTAAAATATCAATTACTGGTTTATTTTGGAAATATGATGTTCCAAAGTTCCCTTGAAGCATATTTCCTAACCAACTGAAATATTGAATATAAATTGGTTGGTCTAATCCCATTTCATGTGTAACACGTGCAATCGTTGCTTGATCAGCGAACTCACCTAACATGATTTCAACTGGATTACCAGGCACAATGTTTAACACAAAGAATGTGATTAACGAAATACAAAAAACGACACCAATAGCTTGTAATACACGTTTTAATAAATACTTCGCCATATTTTTCCTCCTTTTTCCTACAATAAATATATGGAATGCATTGCTGCATTCCATATATGATTAACACTTATTTAATTTCATTTACTATTTTTTAGATAAATCAATATCAATGTTATATAAATGATAAATTAAGTTTCCTAATTTAGCATTTTTTACATATGGTTTAGCAACAAATTGTAACTTACCATAATATAATGGAATTGTTCCATAATCTTCACGAGATAAGATATAATCTGCTTTTTTGTATAATTCAACACGTTTATCAGAATCATTTGATTCTCGAGCTTCTTTCATTAATGAATCGAATTCAGGATTATTGTAGAATACACCTTTTCCTACAGCGTTTTCTGAATAGTAATAAGTATACATTTGGTTATCAGCATCTGCATATAATGGGAACCAACCAAGAACTGTAGCTTGTAATTCACCAGCAGCTCTAGCTGAAGACCAAATACCTGAATCAATTGTTTCTACATTCATAGTAATTCCAGCTTCTTTTAAGTAAGCTTGTAATGCAGTTGCGATTTTTTCTTCTTTTTGTCTAACTTTGCAAGTAAATGTAGGGTTTGAAATACCTGCATCAGCTAAAACTTGTTTAGCTTTTTTAACGTTATGTTCATAAGTTTTTAATTTGTCATCATGACCTGGAACACCTGGATTTAAGAATGATGAAGCTGGTTCAGCAGCGCCATTTAATACAGTACTACATAATTCTTTACGGTTAATAGCTAATGAGATTGCTTCTCTCACTGCTTTATTACTTAATACTGGATCATTATCTTTAATTGATAAGAAGTATGTACCTAATGGAGTTACTTGAGTAATTTCATCTTTTAAATCACTATCTTTATATTGATCTAATAATGAAGTATCTAAGTCACACATATCAATGTTACCTTGTTCATATTCCATCATTTTTGTACTGTAGTCATCAATATAAACAATTTCTAAACGATCTAAGTTAGGTTTTTTACCATGATATTTTTTATTTGGAACCATTACAACTTTAGTTTGTTCATCATTTTCTTTAATTACATAAGGACCAGTACCAATTAAGTTAGTTCCTTTACCCCAGTTTTCACCAGCAGCAGCACATGCATCAGAAGGATAAATTGATGCATAGTCCATACCTAAGTTAGCAACAAATGGCGCAAATTTGTAATTAATATGTAATTTAAAAGTGTAATCATCAACAGTTTCAAAACCACTTAATTCAGTAGCTTTACCATCTAACATATCTTGAGCACCAGTAATCATGTTGTACATATATGTATTTGTACATCCTGTTGCTGGTGTAAACATTCTTTCGAATGTATATTTAACATCTTCAGTAGTTAAATCAGAACCATCTGAGAATTTAACACCTTTTTTAAGTGTAATTGTATAAGTTAATCCATCATCAGATACTTCTGGCATATCTTTAGCAAGAACACATTCTTCTTTATTATCATCATTCCAACGATATAATCCCTCTAATACGTTGTCAGCAACAGAAGAAGCCCCTGAGCTTGTGTTAGTTTGCATATCTAAACCAACTTTTGGATTAGATTGACCAAAGCGAAATACTTTTTCGCCACTTTCTGTACTTTTGCTTGAGCTACTTGAACCACCACATCCAGCTAAGGATACAGCCATTGCAGCAACAGCAAGAACAGATAAAGATTTCTTTAATAAGTTCATTTCCCTTTCCTCCTAGTTTTAATAATTCCCTACTTAAACTTTCTTAAAGCACTTTGTATTATATCAAAGGGCTTTCTTGATTTCAACAGAATGTTGCATTTTTGTATACAATTAAGAACAATTATCTAATTTCATACCTTATTATCATACTTTTTTATGTTTTTTTGCAAAAAAAGTTCTTGTTTATGCAAAAAAACAATATCCAATCCATATGGATATTGTTTTTTATTTTAAAGCATACTTGTCATTCCACCATCAATAACAAGTAATTGTCCTGTTGTATAAGTACAAGCGTCACTTGCAAAGTAAATAAGTGCTCCGTTCATTTCACCTTCACGACCAAATCTCTTAAGAGCTACTCTGTTTTTTAAAACAAGAGAACCCGGTGCATCTAAAGCATCATGTGTCATTTCTGTATCATAGACACCTGGTGCAATCGCATTAACAAGAATACCATAAGGGGCTAAATCTCCAGCCATGGCTTTTGTAAGATTGACAACCCCGCCTTTAGCCGCAAAATAACTTACTTGAGCAGGTCCAGCTTGAATACCACCAACCGATGAAATATTAATAATTCTTCCATATTTTTGTTTCATCATAATAGTTGAAACTTCTCTTGCCATGAGGAAAACACCTTTTAAATCCGTATCTAAAACTTTATCCCATTGTGCCGTTGTATGATCATGAAGACCACTTGAGTATTCAACAACACCTGCATTATTGACAAGAATATCAATTTTTCCAAAATGATCTACGACAGCTTTAATCGCATTTTTAATACTTTCTTCATCTGTAACATCACATGAAACAGGTAAACAATCTTGTCCATTTTGTTTCAATTCTTTAGAAAATTCTTCTAATCTTTCTTTTCTACGTGCAAGGATAGCGACATCGCATCCTTGTTCACTCAATGCTCTTGCAAATTGTTGTCCAAGTCCACTTGAAGCTCCTGTAACAACCGCTACTTTCCCTGTTAAATCAAAACTAATCATCTTTATTATCTCCTATTCCATCACACGGATTGCATGATATCCCTCATGAATTGCAGTTAAAATTTTTCTTGGTGCAACAGCATCTCCAATAACAGCAACTTCATCATATTTTTCATCTAATAAATCTTCCAATTGATTATTAGGTCTAAATCCAACAGCATTTAAAACAGTATCACATTCAAGCGTCATTGTTTTTCCATCTCTTTCAAATGTAACACTTGTTGGTGTAATATTTGTTACTTTAGCGTTTGCTTCAACTTTAACACCTCGATCTTTAACCATTTTTCTTAAATGTTGATCGTTGTTTAAACAATGGTTTGCTGTAAATAAGATGTCTGGACACATTTCTACTAATGTCACATCTCCATCTTTTCCAGCAATATCACAAGCAGCTTCTGTTCCAGCAAGACCAGCACCAATAACAACAACTTTTTTACCAACCGTTGCTTGATGTGTTAAATAATCACTCGCAAGAACTGTGGTATCAATACCTGGAATTGGTGGCATAGCAGGAGTTGAACCAGCAGCTAAAATAACTTTGTCATAATCTCCTTCAAGATTATCTTTTGTAATTGCTGTATTTAAATGAATATTAACTCCTAATTTTTGACATTGTGTTTCTAAGTATTTAATTAATTTTAAAACATCCGCTTTAAAATCAGGACCACCTGCAGGCCATAAAGTTCCACCTAATTTATCTTCTTTTTCATATAAATCAACATCAAAACCACGACGTTTTGCAGTAATGGCAGCCATCATACCAGCTGGACCTCCACCAATAACTAATACATTACGTTTTTGACCATTTGGAAGTGGCAAAGCATAAGCTTTTTCTGCATAACATAATGGGTTTACTGCACAATAGTAGTGTTTTCCACTAAATCCAGCAAGTAAACATTCATTACATCCAACACATGGAGCGATATCTTCTTCATGATGTGCTTTGACTTTTTTAGGCCAATATGGATCAGCTAACATTTGATGAGCAAGTCCTACATAATCTAAAATACCATCTTCAACAGCTTTTTTAGCCACTTCAGGATCTTTTAAGTTTCCATCACCTAATACTGGAACACTTACAATATCTTTAATTGCTTTTTGTACATCAAGTTTATATCCTTCTTTACTATAAACAGTTGTAATCGCTTGGAACCATTCTTCATAACATCCTGTATCAACATGTAAAGCATCAACTCCTGCTTTTTCTAAGATTTTAGCCATTTCAATACCTTCATCAATGGTTCTAAAGCCTTCTACTCTTTGATGTGGTGTAAATTTAACAAGTACAGGCATTGTATCTGGAACGTTCTTTTTAATTGCTTCAATACATTCCAATGTAAAACGCATACGATTTTCAAGTGTTCCACCATATTCATCTGTTCTATTATTCCATTGAACAGAATGGAATTGATCTAATAAATATCCTCCATACGCATGTAATTCAACGCAGTCTGCACCAGCATTTACAGCAAGTGAAGCACTGTACCCTACTTTTTCTACTAAATAATGAATATCTTCTTTTGAAAAAGGTTTACAAATTAAATCTGGGAACCAGAATGCACCTACACTACCCGCACTATAAGGTGGTGTAAAAGGATCCGTAAATTGTTGACGTCCTAAACCTGGTGATAATTGTACACAGACTTTTGCACCATAAGCATGACATCTTTCAATTAACATATTTAATCTTTCTACATGATGGAAATCAGAAAGTTCTGTACATGGTCTTGGTTCATATTTTGTCGAAACAACGTTAGCACCTGTAATAATTAAACCAGCACCACCTTTTGCTCTTTCTTCAAAATAATCAATACCTTCATTACAATAAGATCCATCAGCTTCTCCTGTTGTTCCCATAGGTGACATGAAAATTCTGTTTTTTAATTTCATTTTACCTATGTATGTCTTATCAAATAAACTCTTAGCCATTTTCTTTTCCCTCCTCTACCATAGTAAATGTTTATTTAACTCAAGTAAATTATATAACTGTAAAAATAAATGTCAACGCTTTCATAAAATAAAAGTGAATTTTTTAACAAGCCTCTTTCCATTAAATCTATGGTATATTATTTCTAAGGAGAATTTTATGAAAATAACAAAAGAAAAAATATCACAAACAGCTGTTCAGCTTTTTTTAGATAAAGGATATAACAATGTCACAATTCAAGATATTTGTAACGAATTACATATCACCAAACCAACTTTATATAAATACGTCAATAATAAAGAAGAGCTTATTTTAGATCTTTATGATTCAACCATCGATCATCTTGTAAAAGACACGTATAAACTAGTTGATAGTGATAGTCACTATCAACAATTACTTATTGTCTTTTCTACATTAATTAAAGATACTAAAAAATATGGTTATGATTTATTTAGTCAAATGTTTATTGCGAATTTAAAGGAAAATCGTCATAGCTTTGATATGCGTGATAATCTTACAAAACTTTGTATCATCATTATAAAAAAAGCTCAAGAACAAAAAGAAATTCATAATTTATCGAATCCAGAGATTTTATATCAAGCTTTAGCACATACCTTTACAGGTCACGAAGCTTTATGGTGTATTAAAAAAGATTCACCTTGTTTTGATGAAGCTTTTTATCTAAGCATGAATGCTTTATTAGAAGTGGATTCCACTTATCAAGATTTATACAAAGAATATTTGTAAACAACTTATTTTATTGATAGAATAGTCGAGGTGATGAAAAATGCTTATAGAATGTTCAAATATAAAGAAATCATTTCAAGGAATTGATTTATTAAAAGATATTAGTTTTAAAGTAGATGACCATGATAGAATTGCGATTATTGGTGTCAATGGAGCTGGTAAAACAACTATTTTAAACATCTTAATTGGTGAAGAAAGTTATGATAGTGGTGATTTATTTAAAAGCCGTGATTTAAATGTTGGTTATTTAAAACAGCATCATGATTTAGATATGAATAAAACCATTTATGAATGTGCTTTAGAAGTCTTTGATCCGCTTATCCAAATAGAAAATCGTATGCGTGAATTAGAAAGTATGATGTCTTACGATCATAGTGAACAAGTTATGAATGAATATGATTCATTAACTCAAAGATTTAATGAAAAAGATGGTTTTAGTTATCCAAGTCGTATTATTGGTGTATTAAAAGGAATGGGCTTTGTGGAAGATGACTTTCAAAAATATGTCCATGAATTATCTGGAGGTCAAAAAACCAGACTTTGTCTTGCCAAGCTTTTATTAGAAGAACCTAAACTTTTGGTTTTAGATGAACCAACCAACCATTTAGATAGTCAAGCAATTTCCTTTTTAGAAAACTATTTAAAAGGATATAAAAATGCTTTGATTGTGGTTAGCCATGACCGTTATTTTATTGATGTTGTTTCTAATAAGATCATTGAAATAGAAAATGGAAAAAGTCATAGTTATAATTGTCGTTATGAAGAATATTCTATTCAAAAAAGAACACAACGTGCGATTGATTTAAAACACTATATCAATCAACAAAAAGAAATAAAAAAAATACAAGAAAGTATTGATACATTAAAATCATTCAATCGTGAAAAAAGTATTAAACGTGCAGAATCGAAAGAAAAACAACTTGCAAAGATTGAACGTATTGACCGACCAGAAAATTTGCCAAGTGCCATCACTGTTCAATTTTCACCAGCTATTGAATCAGGTTATGATGTTTTAAAAGTCACTGATTTATCAATGCGTTATGATCAAATTGTTTTTGAACACTGTAATCTTGATATCAAAAAAGGAGAACGCGTTGCGATTGTTGGTGAAAACGGGGTTGGTAAAACCACTTTATTTAAAGCTCTTGTAGGTCAATTGCCAATTGAACACGGTAAAATTCGTTTTGGTAGTCACGTAGAAATGGCCTACTACGATCAAGAACATGAATCTTTAAATTATAATAAAACGATTTTTGATGAAATCAGTGATTGTTATCCACGTATGACCAATCAAGAAATTAGAAGTACTCTTGCTATGTTTAACTTTAAAGGCGATGATGTCTTTAAAGATATTGCCATGCTTTCTGGTGGAGAAAGAGGACGTGTTGTTTTAACAGAAGTTTTATTAAAACAAGCTAACTTCTTAATTCTTGATGAACCAACCAACCACTTAGATATTTCTTCCAAAGAAGTTTTAGAAGAAGCTTTAAGAAGTTTTGAAGGAACAATTTTATTTATTAGTCATGATCGTTATTTTATTAATAAAATTGCGACTCGTGTAATCGAAGTACAAAAAGATCAATGTCTTTCTTATAATGGTAATTATGATGATTATTTAAATCAAAAAACACCTGTTGTAGAAACAACTCAAAAGATTGTTACAGAAGCTAAACAAAGACAGATCATTGATAAAAAAACAAAGAATGAAATTAAAAAACTTGAAAGAACCATTGATTCTTTAGAAAAAGAAATCAATTCTTTAAAAGAAGAACTCACAAGTGAAGAAGTTATGAATAATTATAAAAAATATAATGACATTACAGATTTGATTGATGAAAAAGAAATGGAATTAATGGAAATCATGGAAAAATGGGAACAGTTACAAGCCTAACTGTCCCATTTTTTTCATAATATAAAAAAAATCAATATTTTAATATTATTTATGTATAATACTCTTGAATTTAAGGAGGATATTTAAAATATGTTACACAAAACTTTAAAACCATTTCCTAAAGATTTCCTTTGGGGAGCAAGTACAAGTGCTTATCAAGTAGAAGGTGCAAGTTTAGAAGATGGAAAAGGTCCATCATGTCAAGATGTTAAAGTTGTACCAGAAGGGACTTCTGATTTAAAAGTCTGTGCAGATCAATATCACAGATATAAAGAAGATATCGCTTTAATGGCAGAAATGGGATTCAAAACTTATCGTTTCTCAATTTCTTGGTCAAGAATTATTCCTGAAGGAACAGGAGCTATCAACCCTAAAGGGATTGAATACTATAACAACGTGATCGATGAATGTTTAAAATATGGAATTGAACCATTAGTAACTATGTTCCATTTCGATATGCCTGCAGCATTAGATGAACGTGGATCATGGGGAAACAGAGACTCAATCGATTGGTTCTTGAACTTCGCAAAAGTTATGTTTGAAAACTTTGGTGATCGTGTTAAATATTGGTTAACAATCAATGAACAAAACATGTTAACTTTAGTTGGACCAGTTATTGGAACATTAATGATTCCTGAAGGATGTACAAATGTTTTAAAAGAAACTTACCAACAAAACCACCATATGTTAGTAGCACAAGCAAAAGCGATGGCTTTATGTCATGAAATGTTACCAGGTGCTAAAATTGGACCAGCTCCAAATATCTCATTAGTTTACCCAGCAAGCTGTAAACCAGAAGATGTTTTAGCTGCACAAAACTACAACGCTATTAGAAACTGGTTATATTTAGATATGGCTGTTTATGGTGTTTATAACAACTTAGTATGGGCTTATTTAGAAGAAAATGATGCATGTCCTGAATTTGGTGAAGGTGACGCAGAAGCATTAAAGAACGGTCATCCTGATTTCATCGGTTTCAACTATTATAATACTGCTACTGTAGAAGCTAGTGATGGAACTGAAAAATTAGATCCAGGTGCAGATCAACAAACTGCTCGTGGTGAAGCTGGTGTTTATAGAGGATATAAAAACCCTAACTTACCAACTACTGAATTTGGTTGGGAAATCGATCCTATGGGATTTAGAGCAACAATTCGTGAAATGTATTCAAGATATCGTTTACCTATGGTCGTTACTGAAAATGGTTTAGGTGCTTATGATACTTTAACTGAAGATGGAAAAGTTCATGATCAATACAGAATTGAATATCTAAGAAAACATATTGAACAAATTCAATTAGCGATTACTGATGGTGCAGAAATGATGGGATATTGCCCATGGTCAGCAATTGATTTAATTTCTACTCATGAAGGTATGGTTAAACGTTATGGATTTATTTATGTTGATAGAGATGAATTTGATTTAAAAACATTAGATCGTTATAGAAAAGATTCATTCTATTGGTATAAAAAAGTTATCTCATCTAACGGTGAAGATTTAACTGATTAATGAAAATCGAGTCATCAAGACTCGATTTTTTTATATGTATTTAATTTGAAATTTTCACAAAAAAGAATCACACGTCCAATATAAAACGCTGAAAAAACAGTTCCTACCCCGATACCATAAATTGGACTACGACAAACAAGACAAACAACAACAGTTGATAAAATCATTGAAATATCAAAACAATTCTTACAGATAGAATAAGGTTTATGGGATACTTCTGAAATACTTAATACCAAACCATCTACTGGTGTCATGATTAAATCTCCTTTAAGCATGAAATAAACACCTATTGCACAACAAGTATTTCCAAATAATAAAACAATAATTTGTGTATAAATATTTAGATCCATAGATGGTATTAAATATTGATAGAAATCAACCAGAAAACCAAAGATAAAAGAAAATGGTATTTCTAAAACAAATTTTACACTTATTTTTCTTTCAATAATGATTTGAAGAAATACAAAGAGCAAGTAGAAAATAATATTTGCCTGTCCAAAGGTCAAAGCACTTAAAGAACTTATCGCAAAAGGAAGGGTACTAAAAGCACCAACCCCTAAATTCGATAACGTATTACATGTAATTCCCAATACTGAAATATTCATTCCTAATAAATAATAAACATATCTTTTCATAGCATCCCTCTTTTCAAAGCTATTTTATTGAATTTGTTAATAACTTTCCAATATTATTATTTCATATTATAATAACTATAAGTTATGAGGTGATACTATGAATATTAAACAAGTTGAATATTTTGTTGATTTAAGTCAAACATTGAATTTCACTAAAACTGCGCAAAATTTCTATATTAGTCAAACAGCTATTACTAAACAAATCCAATGTTTAGAAAAAGATTTAGGAATTCCTTTATTTATAAGAAGTAAGAAGTCTGTAGAACTAACAAACGAAGGCAATCTTTATTTGCCTTATGCCAGAAAAATCTTAGATAATGTTGCTTTAAGTTGTCAAATTATCGAAGAATATCAAAAAGGTAATCAAGGAAGTATTTTTATTGGTTTTATTAAATCTTTAGATGACGAACTTCTTTTAAAGTTATTACAAAAAATAAAAGACCATTTCCCACACATTGATCTTCATTATAAAGCGTATTCAAGGAAAGAACTTTTAACATTATTTAAAGAAAGACAATTAGATGCCATTATTACTTTTGAATACCCAGAGGTTAAAGATTATTCACATCTTTTGTTACAAATATCTCATTTAAGAAAGTATTATCATCAAGCTTGTTCACTTGATTCTTTAAAACTTATTTATGATGTTCGTCAAGAATCTATGGAACAGTACGAAATAGAACAAACACTTCTAAAAGTATGTTTAAAAGAAGGATATGCCATTTTACATGATTTTATCGAATCAAATCAATATTCTAAATATCTTCAATATCAAGATTTAGATATTCTTTCTTCAATATCTTTATACTATCATAAAGATTCTACCAATAAGATTTTAAAAAATATTCTTCAACTTATAGGGTAACCAAATAATTTAGGGGGAAAGCCAAATTATTTAGGGGACAACTTT
>ERZ827037.1868-NODE-1868-length-20347-cov-11.157845_pt1 | contig 20347 bp, 18 predicted proteins | sample MGYA00519924_ERZ827037 | MGnify/ENA primary metagenome ERZ827037 (study PRJEB31778, sample SAMEA3449250) | human gut metagenome | biome: human gut; feature: human-associated habitat; material: faeces | place: United Kingdom | collected 2010/2012 ...
CACGTACGGTTCTTAGGGGAGAAGGGGGCAGCAATGCCCTTGACTTACCCGATATCAGCAAGCAGGGCGATTTCTTCGTGGAATCTCCGATCATCCTGCTGGCCGCCATTATATGGTACCTCAAGATTTTCGAGGACGGGAAATACTGCACCTTCCCGCATGCCATCGAATTGCTGAACAAGCCCTATTCGGATTTGTTTATGATTCTGACCTCTTATCCGGAACTGGAAAACTACCTTTCTCCCTTTATGGATGCATGGAAAGGTGGGGCGCAAGACCAGTTGATGGGGCAGATAGCTTCGGCAAAAATCCCCCTTACCCGTATGATTTCGCCACAACTCTACTGGGTAATGACCGGTAACGACTTTTCACTGGACATCAACAATCCGGAAGAACCGAAAATCCTGTGCGTGGGTAACAACCCCGACCGCCAGAACATCTATTCCGCAGCGCTCGGACTATACAACTCGCGTATCGTGAAGCTCATCAACAAGAAGGGACAGCTCAAAAGCACGGTCATCATCGACGAGCTGCCCACGATTTATTTTCGCGGACTCGACAACCTGATCGCCACGGCCCGGAGCAACAAGGTGGCGGTGTGTCTCGGCTTTCAGGATTTCTCCCAGCTCAACCGTGACTACGGTGAAAAAGAGTCCAAGGTCATCCAGAACACGGTGGGCAACGTGTTCAGCGGGCAGGTAGTGGGTGAGACTGCCAAGACGCTTTCCGAGCGCTTCGGCAAGATACTCCAGAAACGCCAGTCCGTTTCCATCAACCGGCAGGACGTTTCCACCTCCATCAACACGCAGCTCGACGCGCTCATTCCGGCTTCCAAGATTTCCAACCTTTCACAGGGTACGTTCGTCGGTTCCGTATCGGATAATTTCGGGGAGAAGATAGACCAGAAGATTTTCCATGCCGAAATCGTCGTGGACCATGCCAAAGTCAGCGCGGAGGAGAAAGCCTACAAGAGGATACCGGTCATCAATGATTTCAAGGACGAAAGCGGCAACGACATCATGCTCCAGCAGATACAACGCAACTACGACCAAATCAAGGCGGACGCGCAGGTTATCATCAACGAGGAGATGGAACGTATCAAAAGCGACCCCGAACTTTGCGAACGGCTGGGACTGAAGACAAAGGACGAAAAAGCAGACGAAGAGGATAAAGAAAATTAATCCGGAACAAGACCGGTTATTCCGAAATAATTCCTACTTTTGAAAACTGAAATAGAACATAACAGTGGAGAGCAGGACGCTTTCCGCCGGTTATATACACAAGTCGCAAGACGTCTCAGGTAGGGATCTGGTCAATTCCCGAATTGTAGAGGCTTTTGCGTGGTGCTTATGCTATACCTTATAGCATGGGCCCATGCGGATTTCTACAATGGGCTTGACCAGAGCCTCTACCTGAAATTGCATGGGCTTCATGCTTTTTCATTTTAAAAGAGGTATGGCTAAAATTCAAATTCTTCTGGCTCTCACATTTGACGGTTTTCTTCCCCACAGCCATGAAACGCTTATGCGGTGGGTAGAGGGGAATACCCGGCACGGTTTTCCCCTTTGGCAGGCGAAGGCTTCGTTTGGCATCTATCCCCATTACGGCCTGATAGACCTGTTGGATGCAGCGGACAAACATGACGGGGAGTGTATTTATCTGGCTGAGATACGTGACAAGGACAGTGCGGAATACGCCGGCGGGCTGCTGCGTTACAACCTTGTGGATGAAATCGTGCTTTATTTGCTGCCTCTCTCATACGGCAAGGGAATATCCCTCGCGGAAGGTTTCCAGCCCGGCCGGTGGAAGCTCCATGCCTACAAAAGTTTTTCCAACGGCATTTGCTGCCTGGTGTATCGGAGAAAAGGATAAGCCGGTTACTTCAATCCGTACTTATCCATCTTTTTATACAGGGTAGGCCGGCTGATTCCCAATGCCTCCGCCACGCGGCTGAGATTCCGGCTGTAATCCTCCAAAGCCTTGACAATCCGTCTTTTCTCATCGTTTTCATCCGACAGTCTTGTTCTTCTATCATCTCCGGTGTCACAGACTGAAGTATCAAGCCCCAAATCCTTTGGGCTCAGCAGCGGTGATTCTGCAAGCAATACGGCACGCCTCACCCGGTTACCGAGTTCCCGAACATTGCCCGGCCAGGTGTAGGCAAGCATGGAAATCTTGGCTCCTTCGGTAAAACCGTCGGTTTCCAGCCTCATTTCTTCGGAATACTGTCTGCGGAAAAAATCAGCCAAAGGCAGAATATCCTCCGGGCATTCGGCAAGCGAGGGCTGCCGTACCTCGAACTCGGCAAGGCGGTGGTACAGGTCTTCCCGGAAACGTCCTTCACGTATGGCGCGTTCCAAGTCTTCGTTGGTGGCGGACACAATCCGCACGTCGGCCTCCTGTTCCTTATGGCTGCCTACGGGAGCATACACCTTTTCCTGCAATACACGGAGCAGCAAGGCCTGCATCCCAAGGGGCATGTTCCCCACCTCGTCCAGAAAAAGCGTACCGCCCCGTGCCGCTCCGAAATACCCTTCGCTGTCCTTGTCCGCTCCGGTAAACGCCCCTTTCACATGACCGAAAAATTCCGATGCGGCCAGTTCCTTCGGCACGCAGCCGCAATTGACGGCCACAAACGGTTTGTCCTTACGTTTGCTGCATTGGTGGATGATGCGGGCTATGGACTCCTTGCCGCTGCCGTTTGGCCCGAGAATCATCACGGCGCAATCCGAGAGAGCCGCACGCCGGGCAATCCGTTCGGTCTCCCGTGAGGCCTCACTGCAACGTTCCAGCAGTTTCTTGTCCCGTGTCACGGCAACGGGCGGTTTCAACAGTCCGCGCAGCAGTTCCAGCAGATGTTCCTCATACACGGGTTTGGGCAGGTAGTCCTTCGCGCCCAGTTTGACTGCACGCACGGCATCGGCTATCGAAGCGTATTCGGTCATCATCACGAAAGGAATGGACTGCTTCTGCCGCACGCTCCATTCCAGCAGACTGATGCCGTCGCCTTCGGGCAGGCGCACATCGGTCAGCACCAGTGCCGTTTCATGCTTCTTTATCTTTCCGCGTGCCGAAGGCTCGTCCGCGGCTGTCATCACCTCGTAACCGGCTTTCAGCAGCCATTTCTCCAATATGTCGCAAAGGATCAGGTTATCCTCTACCACCAGTATTTTCTTTTTCATCTTCATTTCTGTTTCGTTCCAATTCATTTCGGGATTCGTCAATCAGTAGCTGTATCCACGCCATAATCCGATGGGTATGTTCCCTGACCGCGTCATCGCCGGTTGTCCTGTCATGCAGGACTTTCCGGTAATCCGTTAGTACAGCCTCGGCCCCCAGAAGTTCCCACACCGGCAGCATCCGGTGTACGATATTTCGCATGGCTTCACGGTCCGTGTCGTCCAACGCATGTTCCAGTGCCGAAAGTTCCGACTCCGACTCCCTTACCAAGAGGTCGAACATGTGCAGGCGGTCATCCGTGTTTTCCATCAGCCGGTCATAGTAGAAACACGGCTCTCCGGTGGCAGGCTCCGGAGTGACGGAGGAAATGAACGCCATCAGTCCCTTCATAGAGAAGGGCTTGTGGATGCAGCCGCAAAAACCGGATTTCGCATATACGCCCGAATCACCGTCGCTCCGTGCCGTCATGACCGCGACCGGAATGGTACGGGAATTGCCGATATCCGATCCCCGCAGCAGCTTCAGCAGGCCGAAACCGTCGGTTACGGGCATCTGGATGTCGGTCAACATCAGGTCATAGACCGAACGGCGGAGAGCGGACACCACTTCCTTCACGTTTGTGCAGGTGGTACACTCCACCCCGTTACGGCCGAGCATGTCCTCGGCTATCTTCAGCAGGATGCGGTCATCATCCACAACCAGCACCCGTTTGGGAAGAATGGCTGGAGACTGTGACGGGAGCTCGTCCGTTTCGGCTTCCTCTTCTGTTTCGGGAAGGGGAAAGACAAGCCGGAAGGTGCTTCCCTTGCCCGGACGGCTTTCCACATCGAGCGTCCCGTCAAGCACCTTGACAAGGCCTTTCGTAATGAACAGCCCCAGTCCGAAACCTTCCGAATTAATCTCCTGCGCCGCACGCTCGAACGGACGGAACACGCGTCTCAAAGTCTCTTTATCCATGCCGATGCCGGTATCGCCGATTTCCACATGCAGTTTCCCGCCGGCATATCCGGTATGGAAACGGACCGTGCCTGCCGGAGTGAACTTGATGGCGTTGGTCAACAGGTTATCCAGCACCTGTTCCAGTTTGTCCGCGTCACCTTTGACCATAACGTCGGTAACCTCATGTCCCTGTTCGAACAGCAAAGCCTTGTCGCACGCCTTACGGGCATATTCCTCTGAGATGTTACGCAGCAGGTTGCCCAGTTGGAAAGGGACCTCGTTCCGCGTGTCCCGCGCTTCGTTGATCTTATACACGTCCATCAGGTTGTTCACCAGATGCAGGATATGGCGGCAGGAGTGGCGTATGTTTTCCAGATAGGCTTCCCGTTTTTTCTTCTCGCGGGTGTCCGAAGCCAGTTCCACGCAGTTGTTGATGTTGCCCAACGGGCCGCGTATGTCATGCGACACGGTCAGGATAATCTGTTTGCGCATCTCCAGCAGGTCTTCATTTTCACGGTTGATGCGCTGTAAGCGGGCTTTACCTTTTCTCTCCTTTCCGATGTCGTAGCGTATGATCAGGAAGGATATGAGCAGCAGGACGGAGGCGGAGCCGATGACAACGGCAAACAGCCTGTATGAATGCTCTTGCGCTTCCGTTATTTTCTCCTCCCGGCTTCTGAACGAGGCTTGTGCCTGGCCGTCAAGGTAGGTGATGAATGCGTACAGCTTCCTGTTCAGCTCCTTGTTCTGTCTGCGCAGACTGTCGGCGTATGCGTCTATCCGGCGGTCCTGCTCCCGTTGCAGGACAACCAGCGTGTCGTTCAGGGCTTGCAGGTCTTTGGACGGAACAGGGACCTGGACGGTTGTCTTACCTCCGAACCATCCGGCGATGCCTTTCTTCTTGCGGGTGACGGTACGGGTGCGTACCGGTTGCCGGGTAACGGCAGGCAGGCGGTCAGCTAACAGACTGTTCGCTTCTTCCTGCCGCTTGACGGTTTCCATGATATGCAGCAGGTGGGTTTCTTTGGTCTTCAACAAGATACGCAGTGTATCTATCTGACCGGGATGGATAAAGTTGCCACAGGATGTCTTCATGGCCTGTAACAGACTGTCCGTTCTCAGACGGCTCTTACGGTATTCCCTGTAATCGGCATTTTCCCACGCAATGACGCTTTCTCCTTGTGTGGCAAGCTCGGTGATATGGCGGTGTATCGTGTTGATGTCACGGCGGATACGGCGGATTTCTGCCGTTTCTGCTTCTATTTCCCACATACGCTGCCGTTCATGCCACAGTATAGTGGCCATGCTGCCTATGACCGCTACCAAAATGAAATAGCCTACCAGAATTTTCTCTTGTAATGATATGTTTGTATGTTTCTTCATTCATGTAGAAAAATATCCCGAAAGGTTGCCGTCGGCCTCCGGGATATTTTAGATTAAAGATTCTGCGTTGAACAAATTTTCAACCATTGCTTAGGTCTTTAAGCTGAACAGGCTACCCGTTCCATTTTCTCTGCCTGTTGATCTCAGCAACCAGAGTTTGAAACTCGGATGCCAATTCCTCTTGCCCCTTTACGGGTTCTTCTGTTTCGTGGAGGCTGCCTTCCATGTGGTTCTGCCTCATGAAGTCGCCCACGATGATGCCTTCCGCTATCAGTTGCCGGTCATTCTCTTTCAGTTGAAGGTTGTACACTTTCTTGTTATAAGGAATCATGTACAGTCCTTCCAGTTTTTCCGCTTTTCCGTCAGCCGCCATGATACGCATACCCGCATTGAGGCAGTTTGCCCGTACCCAACCTTCTTCCGTCATGACAGGGTGTCCGCCGGTCAGCAACAATCGCTTACCGGTTTCTGTTTCTATGCAGACGATTTCCTGTTCCATTCCGCAATATATGTTGATGACTTCGACATTTCCTTGTCCCGTATAGACCATGTCGCCGACTTTTATTTCCCGGATTTCCCGCTGGCTGCCGTCTGCCATTGCTATGAGAGTCTGTTCGCCGAGACATCCCCATTGCAGGAATACCTGTTTTATCTTGCAGTGTGTATAGTCCTGCTTTCCATTGCTGTGTATTGTAATGGGGACAGGTATGGGAGTTCCTGCACCTGTCAAGTCCACGTTCACGATGAGATGGGCATAGAAATCAAAAACAGAATTGACACTGAGGTCTTTCAAATCCAACTCGTTTCTCCAGTTTTCCGGAAACTCCCATTCCAGACACGTATTATTGTTCAAATATGTCCATTTTATATCATCCCAGTTATTATTTTTGTCCTTACTGAATGTAACTTCCGTCTTATATTCGGGATGTTGCAACTTGATTGAGGAATCTTTCTTGTCAATGCCCAAGATTTTACCTGTGCCTACGCTGACCGAACCGATAAACGGTATATAGAACGGTAGTTTGTTGTTTTTTGTGGGCTTGATTGTAGGATATACCTTGTCGGGGTCATCTACATGCACTTCGGCTTTTCGGTTGTACAATATGATGGTATAGTCACGCGGTTTCAATGTGTTCGGGAATTGCACCGTAATGTCTTTCACGATTTCTTCGCCTTCGTCATAAATCAGACCGCTGTCCCGTCTGACTTCGTGGGATTGCATGACCACCTTTCCATCCTTGCCGGTTTCCGTCCAGTAGAATGTGCTTCTGACAAAGAAACGGGAATCTTTTGTCAGCCCTTTCCCTGTCTGTTGGCTGTCCACATTACACACAAGAGAATGGGCGTTGTTGGTCGTCACGGCAGAGCCTTTTATGGATTCTCCCGTAACGCTGTCGAACACTTCGCTGACAATGGCGATTACCCCTTTGCGCTCTCTGAATCCGGCAACGGACCGAGCTTTTAACATCTTTTTATCGGAATCATACGAAATGTCCTGTATGTCGGTTACGTCTTGAAATCCGGCATATACGTCTGCGTCTTCTTTCGGAGCGGCTGCACACAAACGGATGGCAGGGGTTGCCGTTTCTTTCATTGCGGCATATAGTTTTGGACAATTCGACTTGATAAAGTTTTCACCGTCCGGTATTAAGTTGAATAGTTTATTCGTTTCCATATTATCTGATTTTTAATGTAGGGTCGCCTAATAACATATATTTTGGTCCCCCTTTTGTTTTGTTGTTGTATATTTTTTGTATAGCTAGATAGATTTCTCCTATATGTTCGGGACAAGTGTCTTTCATATAGTTATCCCAAAAACATCTGGCCATCATTCTATTACTTTTCCCATATGTTTCACTATATGCTCCCCAAAAGCTTACAGCCCCATTCAATAAAAATGTTTTTCCCATACATTTTTGATGAGCAATATTAGCTGTACTACATGCCCATGATAAGATGTGTACAGGCTTATATTCCATTAGTGGAATACTATCTGAGAGAATATTCTCTAAAAATTTGCCTTTATAGTGCAAAGTCCATTTATCACTTCCTCCATGTCCCATATAGTTTATAAACGATTCAATATTCGCCTTTAAAGAATCTAAAATCTCAGATTTTCCTATAGTAGTTGTGTATTGTTCATTAATGTCCTGTATAATTGGATGCATACTTTTAGCTATAGATTCCGATTCTTTGATGTTTTTGTTTGTAGCCGCAATCATCAGTACACTTTTTCTAAAAGAAACAAAATGAGTTTCGTAATTTATTGCACAATCACACATATCTTTTATTTCTTGTTCATTGGAAGCTGGTAGTCTTCCAACACTACGCCAGTATTCTCCATTATCATTACAAGCATATTCTGAATCTTTAAATCTAATCTCTATTCTTGGTACAGATTTTCCAGGTACTAAATTTCCATCTCCTCCAAGAATAACATAGTAATCATCTTGTATTTTCTCCGATTCTTTATCAAGAAAAGCCTTGATGTCACTGAAAGTTCCGTTTCCAATGTTTTCGACCATGCATGTATTTACAGTAAAGCCTAAGCCCTGTTTATGAATTATAAAATCCGTAAAATACTGCGAAAACCTTAAAGGCGTAATTATGTATAGAATATTTTTCATACGTTTTAACTATCCATTTAAGCACCGACCAACCTTCAAAAACTCCCAGTCGCTTTCCGTCATACGATTACCACAAAGTTTTAGTTCGGTAGGAATCTCACTGTTTGCACCGTATGAACAGCGTGCCACTGCCGACACAAAAACGTTATTTGAATCCTTGAACGTGCTCAACGCTCCCGGAAAGTTCATTTCGATTGTGGACGGCTCGCCTTTCATCACCGGAGCAGGTGTGGAGCCGTTGTTTTCCTCATTCTTGAACAAAAGGCAAGGCTCGTTTCCATCCCCCGAAACCTCCAGACTCAGAATACCCTCCAGCTTGTACAGAGGATTGATTTGTATCGCAAGGTCGTCACCGTTTATCTTCACAAACAGGGATGTCCCTATTTTGGTGGTGTCATTCCGGTTGGGCACTTTTCCCGATGCGGATATGGTTGCCATCTGCGGTTCTCCAAGTTGATTCTTCTCGGCACTGATACCTCCTTTTTCTATCTGGAAATCGTCAATATACACTTTTGCACGTTCCGTAAGCATCTGAGTCACCGGAAACGATGAACTCCTGTCGATGCTGACGCTTTCACCACCCACACCGTTCTTGTCGGGAAAAACCAGCGAAATCGGTTCGCGGAAAGGATTGCAGCAACATATTTCCCCGTTTTCATCTTTCTTGAAATAGACCGACTCGCCATTGTGCAATGCGTATTTCAGATAATCATTCTTGTTTGCACCGAACAAAGGAGCTATCACACTGGCTATGGACGGCAGGACGGATACGAATTCTTGTAAAAATCCCATAACTTCAATTTTTTTAAAGTTCAACATTCTTTTACACAACGGCCTTTACGCAGGAAATCCCACTCTTCGCTTGCCATGCGGAGTTTCCTGTCTTCGGATTTCAGGCATCTGTTTGCCGATTCTTCCACCTCGCAGAGCAGGCGTACTTCCACGTCCAGCACGTTGGAGTATTCAAACGGAGCAATGGCATTTGGAAAAGTTATCACGCGCGCCTCTTCCTCTTCCGCTGCACTGATACTCGCTTGCAGTGACGGAATGACGGCATCGGGCGACACATTATTGTATGTGCGTGCAGGTTCGTTGCCTTCTCCCTTTATGCTCAACGAACTGATTTCTTTCAGTGTACAGCCGGAGTGGACTATCAGCATAAAGTCGTTGTCTATCGCCTCCACACTGACATGTTCACCGATGCAGACAGCACCTTCTATATCCCGATCCAGCTTTCCCGAATAGGTCAGCGATACGGTCTGTGCCCCGTCCGTCTTGGTGTCTTCCACGTTTGCCGTGATGCGCAGGGCGTTCTCGTATTTGGCGGAATGTGATGCAATGAGGTCTGTCACATCCAGTCCTCCGCCACAATCCTCAAGGATGTAGCCCTTGTCGCTTTCCACCCCGACATTCTCCATTGACACGTGGATGGGGTAGCCGCACGAGTTGTACAACAGAATGCGGTCGTCGTCCGTCTTGACAAAATAAACGTTCGGCTCGTCGTTCGTTGCCGACGGCTGATACATCTTCAGCTTGATGTAGTCTTTGTTGTTCGCTCCCAGCAGGTTGCCGATTACTCCGGCAACAGTCGGGATAACCGAAAGAATTGTTCCTAACAGTCCCATGACTTTAGTATTTTATGTCTTTGTTCCTACTCTGTCGGCTTTTCGGATTCCGCCACCCGGTTTACGAGACGGGTACTCGTGTATGGTTCGTACCAGACGGTTGTACAGATTTATCTGTCGCATTTGTCCGGTTACATCCCTGTATCTGTACAGTTCCCTGTCTGTATCCGTACGGCTGCAAGCTGGTAGCTGTACGGATGCGGATTTGTAGCTGTACGGATACGGACAAACAGCCGCACGGGTGCGTACTTACTGCATGGGGTCTGGGCTTTCTTCGTCATCGTCCGATGTGTCCGGACGGGTATCTTCCGAAGTTTCCGTGCCCGGTCTGCCTTCCGCCAGCTTGTCCACCCATGCGAAAGTGGCTTTCTGGAGGTCAGTCTTGAATGCCTCGTCCGCTTGAAAGTTGAGGTTAACGCTCTTGATGTTGCGTGCCGTTACTTCCTCTTTGGTATCCGCTCCTGTGCTGCTGATGGTGACGCTGAAACTGCCCCAGTTGCCCAGCTTCACGCTCTCGCCGCTGAGCAGTCGGCGGAGCAGCACCTTGCGGAGCTGGCGTATCGCCATCATCGCCTCGCTGGGGTTCAAGGTGGTTTCTTCCGCCAAGTCCATCGCCACTTGGGTTTCGTCCACCTGTGCGGTGGTTACTTGGGTGACATACCATTTTTGAGGTGCTTCCGGATCTGTGGGATTATGCCGTTGTACGGGTTTTACTAAAATTACCATACGTTTTTACTTTTAAATCTGTTAGTAATATAGTTGATTGTCTCTATTCTATCATTGGAACGTGTATCACTGCTTCTTCGGATACCCGTCTTCGTTTCCAGTTGCGAGCGATGTGCCATTGAACTTCACGCCGCTCCAAACCTGCGTACCTAAGCTTGTGTAAGTACTTTTCCCTACCATGTAGAAGCCGGTGGAGTCACCGTCTGTATTTTTGAAACGGTCGCTGGAGAAGAACTCGTTCTGGGTTTCGTTAGTAGTTATGCTAATCTCTCCCACAGTGGCGGTTATGTCATTAAATAATGCACCAAGCCCGATGCCGGCACCATAACCTTGATAATCAACCATCCAATAGGCATATTCTATTGTGGCATATATCTTTGAGTGATTAATCGTAATCTTTCCGCAGGTTATATTGCGATATACGTTGCCACCTGTGCCTATGGCGGCAGCACCCGGCCCACCTTGGGCATGGACAACGGAGTTGTTGATGGTAATGTCACCGCACGAGCCTGCATATTTGCCTGCCGTACCGATAGCGGCACTGGTATTGGTGGACTGCACGCTGCCATACGCATACAACGTGATATTCTCGATGTTGATATTGCCGCATTTCTCCGGTATGTTGCTGTCAGTTGTGCTGTAGCCGCTTCCGATACCCGGATAGTTGTTTCCGCCCTTCACGGTCAGTTGGCTGTCCTTGTTATTTTCCGTGCTTCCCTTAATGGTGACACCGGCATCGGGGGCAAGCAGGATGGGGGCTTCACCGCATTCGATTTTGTTGCCCGTGCCCTCGAATATCAAGGTGGGGCTTCCGCTCTCTATTTTTATGGTGGCGCCTTCGTAGCATTCGTTGACTTTGTAGTTCTTGAAGTTCACCGTCACGTCGCCTCGGATGATGATGGGCTTGTTTTGCGTCACGGTATATTCATTGACATTATCTATGAGGATGAACTTGCTTTCCACGTTAATGGTTATCTCGTGTACTATCCCTTTTTCAAGGGTAACATTATCTTCTTTCAGGCTTGCTTTGGTCGTCTTGCCGTCCGCACTAATTATTTCAAAGGTTTCCGATGTTTGAAGAGTACCCGGCACAAGATTGGCTTCATACCAGTCACCGTTCTTGTGCATGGTGATATAGCCTTCTTCACTTCCACCGCTGACATCGCCATCCGTAACGGTACAGGAGGTATAGCCTTTAACCTTTACCGTAGCACCGCTTAAATCTCCCTCATAGGAGCCATTCTCCAGCTTCACTCGGATTTTGGCAAGCTGGTGGGAGAACGTCAAGGCGATATTTTCTTTCTTATAGTTTTCCGTGACCGGGTCGGCTTTCAGCACGTAGGCAAGTCCCGCCGATTGGTTAGCAAGGCTGACGGTCTTTTCCGTTACCGTGCTCTGTCCTGCGATGTTGGAGTACCACGCATTGATAGTGGCGTTGTTGGTGTTCTGCCAGTAGAGTTGCGGGTTGTAAGCAGTGATGTTCCCGTTTTCATCCAACGTGCAGGTAGTTTCCATGTCGTTACCCTTTCCACTCACCGCTACTTTTATTATTTCGCCGCCATCCCATCGGCTGTCCATGCCGTTTTCGTCTTCCGATACGCGAGTTTGTGGCATGCTTTCCGGTGCAACCTGCACGGCGGTAAAGGTCATCGGGTACATCCCATCGGGCAGAGTCATACCTTGTTCCGTCAGTTCGTCCTGCGAGCAGGAAGCGAGCGACAGAAGCACGGACAATAAATAAAACTTGGTTTGTAATATACTACGTCTCATGTTTCGAGTTTTTAGTTATTTTGTGCCACCGAGTGGTGCGAAACACTCGGTATGTGCTACCCTTACAGAAACACATCCCCCCGGACTTACGCCAATGTTATCCGGCGGTGGCTATTCAAATTCATTTGCAGAGTATTATTCGTCATTATCAATATCAACATTATTAAAAGTCACAGTCGTAAAGTTGATGACCCCAGATATGGTATATTCTGCACATTTTTTATTTCCTTTTTTATACCGGAACCAAACCGGACAGAAATCATCGCTTCCGGCTTTCACATTCGCATAAGCTGTAACCCAAGCCATATCCGGTAAATCAAGATTATCCAAGTTAAGTTTACCGCTAAATCCGACGGTAATATTACCAGTACTTCCTGTCCTTTTCGGATCTTCCTCTTTTTCCTTTTTGTAGTAACATTCAAGTGTACAGACAGTCCCTGACTGATTGTTGAGTTTGAGACCATTTATCAAATCATCTCCATACATTTCGCTGATACTTTTAAAAGCCACTTTCGTCTTGAAAGCAGTACCGGTTATTTCAAACGAAGCTGTTGCATCATAGTTCTTGTCATAAATAAACCAGACATCAGATGCACTGTCTTTTCCGGAAACATCGGCATACGCTGTCACCCAAGCACCATCAGGCAGGTCTGCTATTTCTGACAAATTCAATGTTCTACTTTTTCCAAGAGAAAAATTACCGGTTGAGCCAATAGTCTTAGGCGTATCGCTTTCTGTTATTTTGTAATAACATTTCAACTTGCATACCGTACCTGATGCATTCTCAAGCTCTATTTTATTGATTTTATTAACCTTATATATTGCCATTTTTTTCTAAAATTTTAATTGTTCTATTTTGAAATTTACCATCTCGTGTTTTCCTCTTTTCTTTATGAGATGTTTCTATGTTCTCTTTGTACCACTGATGGATGCAAAACATCCGATATACTTTTTATATATATAGCATATCTCCTGATGCCTGTTGCACGGAGTGGCTGAAATTTATTCCTGTGCGCGTACCATCACATCCTTGAACTCGCCCGCAACACTTTGTCCCGTTACAGGGTCGAAGCTGTTGGCGTAGAATACGGAGAGCGTCCCGTCCGTTTCGATGGTTACGGTCGCCGTGGAGCTTTGCCCGGATTCTGCCGTCCAGCGCACTTCCCCGGTGGTGCAGTTCACTACCCAGTTCGTGTCGCTTGTAAATTCATGTTCGCCGTTGCGTGAATAGGCGGTGAAGGTAGCGTCCGCGCAGTACAGATGCCAGCCCTCGTCAGGCAGTCCGCCGGAATTTTCCACCCACTCGCCGTTTTTCTTTTCGTAGCTTTTGGAGAGAATCCATTTGCCCACTAACTTTTCTGCCAATGTCTTTTGGCTTTCGTCCATGCGGGCGAATGTCCACTTGAACTCTCCCTCCATTATTTTGCCCGTCTCCGAGTCGCGGGCTTCATCGTGCCCCATGACAAGCGATGTTGCGTCCAGACTGAGCACATCGACGGTCATCGTGCCGAGCGTCAGTTTGCCCGTCGCTTCGTCCACTTTCCATTCGCCCAAGTTGAGCTTCGTATAGCCGTCGGGAGCCGTGAACGCACTCAACGCCGTGCCGTCCGTGCGGAGGGTGTAGGTGTGTCCCTCACCTTCGGGGATGAGGTCTTCCACCCATTTGTCGTCCTGCTTCCTGTGGCTTTCCTCCATGTTCCACTTGCCAGTGATGTTCTCGGCGATGGGTCTCAGGATGCCGGTTTCACCGTCTTTCTTCTTGTTATCGTTGCAGCCTGTGAAGACGGTCGTCGCTGCCAGACAGCAGGCTGCCAGAAAGATACTATTCGGGATTAAACAATTCTTCTTCATTTTCTTTATACTTAAATATGGTTGTTTTTGTGCCAACGGCGGCTACGATGCAGCCCGATACACCTTATGTTATATCGGTATTTGCCCGTATCTACGGTGATGTACGGAAATGGAACATGGCCTTATTGCTGTTTCAGGATATTTTGCGAACTCATGAATATTCCGAGTTGGCGATAGCAACTTAGTCCATAAACAGCTTGGTCTCATTCCATGCTCCTGACAATTCATCCGGCACGAAATTCTTTTCAGGGTCGCCATGATACTCCGCCCATTGGGATTTTGACCATACAAATGGACTCCCATTGATTACCGGTGTTCCATACAGCATCCAAAATGTCGTTTTCTGGCTGTATTCGTTCGGTTTGAATTGCAGATCCTTCAGCACCTCGCGCACCCGGTTTACGGAAAAGGCTTTGGCATCCACAGCACCGTCGGGAATGGTTCTCGGATATTCCGTCGTTCCATATCCAAGGTCCCAACGGCCATAAACGGACAGGGGTTCTTCAGGTCCGACGTATGTGATGAGCTGTTTGGCCGTGTTCATTCCTGATACTGTGCCTATCCTTTCCTTAAACTGGATTCTCCGCATAGGACGGTTGTCGGTCGATTGCAAGTCTTCCGCAACGGCATTCGATATAGGATAATTGATACCCAATATATATTCCGGTGTTATCAACTCGTTATCGTATTCATCGATTCCGACAACTCTTTCCTCGTTTCCGGCATACTCTTTTACTATAACGGATGTTCCTGTGGAGTCGAACTTTACAAAACGTCTGTAACTCATTTCAATCAGGGATGTTTCATTGCTGTTTGCGTCTATCACCATATATCCGTTCAAGTAAGTCCCTGTATTGTCGTTTTTTAGATAATCAAGAAAATCATCCGTACTGGTGGCAAACATTTCGGCGGCAGCGGCTCTCCAGCACAACCAGATGCCTTTTTCCTTTGGTCGGCTGTGGGAATACCTGTGGGTCGTTTCATTGAAACAAATTCCATGTCCGTTAAATCCGAAATCCATGTTGCTCCCGAATTGTCCGGGACAGTACGAGTTTTGTGTAATGAAATCCACAGTTCCCTCATCATTGCGTATGGCGTAAGAAATTGTATGTGATTGTGACAGAAACCCGCACCAGCTGTTGTGCGTCCAGTATATGTCATCTTTGGTACGTTTTACAAAAGCGGAACAATGGTCGGCCTTGTATAATCTATTGCTTCCTTCAAGCGAGCCGGAAAGCACGTCGAACATGTCCATCTGGGCATTGATGAAATAAACATCAAGCGGTGTCAGTTCACTGTCTCCATAATGCAGACTTGAAGAGAAGAAGTCCACAATGTCCATTATCTTCAACAAGGAATTCCCGGTTTGGAAACTTCGTTTCCGTCCTCCGGTCCTTTCGCATGTGGCTCCATCGTATATCCCGCACATCCTGCATAGCAGACGATTGAAAGCTGTTGCATATTTGTCTTCATTATGGCTCATGATAAAATCCAGCAAGAATTTCAAATTGCTGACAAGACACCGCTTTGCCTTGTCCAACACCTCGTCCGAGGGAGGAAGCGTTTTTACGAATGTCTTTTCAGGATCACACAAATAGGTGTTCTTCCACGTGTTATTGCGTGAGGCCTTCAGCATATCCTCTCCCTGTAATTGCCCTTGGATCAATCCGGCATAATATTCATTTGCCCAAACATCAAGGTTCGGATTAATGGAGACTATTGAAAAGTTCCAGCAATTATCCTTTAACTCCGAATACCCCATGCACGTCTCATCTCCGTGCTGACACTTGCGGAATGTCTGTCCGCTTTGATTTTTCATTTCCGTACTCATAATCATTATTTTTAGATTGTACTACCGGCAGGTGCGATACTGCCGGTCATACCTGCAATTAAGGTATACCTCCGTGCTTACGCTTTCTGCACGACAGTAGTTGTCTTTTGTTTACATTTCCGCATCAATGTTCCCCAAATCTTTTTTGTCCCACGGTGTGATGGTGGGAGTGCCTACCGTCAACTGTGTCTTTTTGACGGTGATGGGTACATTATACTGCGTACCTTCCACCAGCTTGTTTCCACCGTTGCTTTCCACTTGGCTCAGGTTGATTTCTGCCGAGAATTTCTGTACGCCTGTTTCTCCTCCTTGGTCGATGGCTGCGGTAAATTTGAGCTTATTCTCTGTAAATTCCTGCGGAAAGAGGATCAGGGTGTAGGTGATTTTTTTTGAATCGTCCTCCTCTTTGACAGAGAAATCAGGGACATTTTGGGAAGCGGTTTCGTTTCCTTGGAACGCCCAACCGGATACGGCTTCACCGTTCAGTGAGGTAGTGCCGTTTTCGAAATAGAAAATTCCTGCGAGCACAAGGTTATCCAAGCCGAACACAGCCTTTTTGAGGTCGTCAAAGCTCACATCGTCGCCGCCTTTCACTTCCAGACACACTTTGGACATCCGGTGCTCGAAACTGAAAGACACAACCGGATCATCCTTGCTCCCTTTGCCTGTAGCGTAAAGGAAGTCAAATTCCTTCTGCAAGGACTGTTCTCTGGTATAGGCACCAATTTTTGTGACCGTCGGATCGTCAAAGTCGTCATAGGGGTAGTAAGCCGTGAAGCTGACTTCATCCAGATTCTGGAAATAGATTTGCTCATCGACAGCTTCAAACCTGCCATCGGCTCCGTCTTGGGTGGCTTTGTAAGGGATGTTAAGGTACTCCTTATCGCCTGACTTGCCGGTAATGCCTATCAGGTTGTCCGTTTCCCAATTTGTATCAACCATACGGGTGCTCACTTTGGCTTTTTCAATGCTGCCGGTGAAAGTGGCGGCTACCGGCCCATCCGTCAGATTCTCATTTTCGTCATTATTGCAGGCACTCATACCCAACAGGAGTGCGGCTGCCGTGAATAAATACTTTGCTTTCATCTATATACTGTATATTAGGTTGTTATTGTCTGGTTTCTGTTCTCTCTTACATGGCCGGAATGTCATTTGGCAGGGAGACTTCCTCCCACGGCGCGATGGTACAGCCTTCCACCTTGATGCCTGTCTTGTTCAACACGACACCCATGTTGTATTGGCGGCCTGCCACCCATTCGTTCTTGGCATTTGACTTGTCTATCTCCGCATTGGCGGCGGTAAAGTCAAGGTCAGCCGTAAGCGACTGCTCGTCGGTCAGCTCTGCGGTAAACGGCAAAGCTGCATCGAACACCTGTGGGAAGAATATCAGGGTGTAGGAAACTGTTTGCTTTTCGTCATCAATCTTGCACGGGGCGTTATACACTGCGGTTTCCGTATTACCTGCAAACTCCCACATCGCACTCTCTGCTCCGGTTGCTTCTGCCGTTCCCGTTGCCGTATTGAACGAGCCTCCGTGCTTGAAGCCGTCCAGTGTCAGCACGGCGGCTTTTACCTCGTCATAGCTCATGTCAGCACCGCGTTTGACGGTAATTACCACCTTTGCCATCTTGTGGGCGAAAGTGAAAGCCACGTCCGGGTGTTCCTTGCTTCCCTTTGCCTGCGCCCAGAGGAAATCGAACTTCTTCTGTTCCTTCTGTCCCCATGTGTCGGCGGTGATGGTCGTGCTGCCCGTCAGGTCATTCCACGGGTAATAGGCGGTGAAAGTCACTTCCTCGTCCGTCTGGTAATAGATTTTTTCACCTTTCGGGCTGAAGTTCCCGTTGCCTCCCGATGTGGAATAACATACGTTGGTGTACTGCACCTCACCGCTCTTTCCGCTGATGCCTATTTCATCGCCTGTCTCCCACATGGTATTATAAGCCCGTGTGGCCGGTCCGGTAATGGTGGCGCTGAAGTGCGCCATGTCCTGCGCAGTTTCCCTGTCGGGCACTGTTTCTTCATTACTACAGGCCGCCAGCATAAGAGCCATTGTCGCAGCCATAATCATTTTACACTTTACGTTCTTCATTGTCATTTATGTTTTTTTGTTCATACTCAAATACCTGTCAGTTTGCATCCGTATCTCCGCCGGAAACGGTCTCCCAATCCTTTATCGTACCGCTGAAATCCCCGTCCTGTGGGGCTTCCACCGTGCCGTCCAGTTCAATCGGGTCCATTTCGGCGTTCAAATCCTTCAGATAGTCTGTCAGGTCAGACACGATGGTCTGCACATAACCGTCCGCCATCCTCACCTCTATGGTCAGCAGTTGGCGTTGTTCCTGATTTATGCCCACCACACGGCATTTCATTTCCAGCCTGCCTTCGGTATAGGCACGTGACTTGGTTTCCGGCTGCTGTTTTATGTCCAGTGTTACAGTGGCGTTCTCGCTACCTGCCACTCCCGTTTGCAAGTCCACCGAAGCCGCTATACCGCCCAACGTGGCGGTTATCGAAGCGATGTGCTCTGTGTTGTCACCTTCCAGTGAAAGATTCAACACGATAGGACACAAGCGACGTATCATCGACATGGTGACACGCAGCGTATCGTCCTGCATCACGTCCAGCTCTTTCACCGCCGAAAACAAATACTCCGGTAGCGGCTCCAGCGTACCGTCCTTTAGGCTGTTTACCGTGGCGGTTATGCCGTTGACTTTCATGCCTTGCGGCTCGTTATACACCAGAAGCGTATGTTTACCCGGCAAGAGCAGGTCGGGGTAACAGTTTGTTACAGCCTGCACTTCCTTCGTCTCACCGCCGTCCATGCTTAAAAAGTAAGTGTCGGGAACAGTGGCTTCCGCCAGCGCGTCCGTCCAGTCGGTCGTAACGACTGCCGCTCCCTTGTCGGGATGGGGCGTATTGTAGAGGTCGTCCTTCACGCAGCCCGTCATCGTGACAGCAAAAGTAAGGGTCGCTATTGCCACCGGCAAAACCGTTTTACGAACGACCGTTATTTCTCGTGAACGTATATTTTCCAGTATATTCTTCATCTTTTCCTCCTTTCGTTAGAACAGTTTCCATACCAAGGTGACACCCGCATTCACGGGCCCCCACCAGTTCTTGCTCTCCGTACCCCGTCGTACACGCACCCCGTCGATTACCTCGTATTTCTCATAGTCGGCATGGACGCAGCCGATACCGAGGTTGAAATCGAGCGAGAGGGTACCTGTCAGCCGCAGTTGATAACCGCCGGTAATGCCGCCGCCCATCAGGTTGCCCTGCTTGCCGGTTGCAGAGAACTTGTAGTTGAACTGCCCCGCCTTGTACATCGCACCCACGTAGCCACGCTCCTCCTTACCTATATAATAGCGCACTTCGGGCGATACCTCCCAAAGGGCATATCTTCTATCCTTGTCGTTCCACGTCCACGATGTCCACGAGCCGTTTACCAGGACACCCCATGACGGATGGATGCGCCACTCAATGCCCAAGTCCGGGGTCAACGTTGCCCAGCGCAGCAGGTTGGCACGGAAAGCAAAATGACAGTCGTCCGCATATCCGGTTTCTGCTTTTACCGGTACGACCGCCTCCGAAGTAGTGGCGGTGTCCGCTGTATCCGTCCGCTCCATGGGCAAAACCGGATCTGTCTTTTCCTGTGGGGAAACTTTCTCCACGGCATGATGTTCCGGCGATTCAACTTCGGGGACATTCGCATGATTCTGCTGCATGGGGGCAACAAGCCACACTGTCACGGAATCCCCTCCCGAAGCATGGTTCCGGGTAATGAAACAGGCCTCTTTCAGTCCTTTGCGGGTAATCAGTTCCGACTTCACCCGATTAGACCGCATCCGGGCTATCTGTAGATTTTCCACCTCACTGTTTCGGGAATCGCAATAGCCGTTCACATGCAACGGCATTTCCCCGTTCATGATTCGCTCCCGGTACTGCTCCACACAGGCGAACAACCTGGTCAGTTCTTTTTCATTCCTTTGGTAAGGGACAAAAAACAGGTCTTTTCCCTCTACGAACCGGAATATATAGGTCGTATCGCTCTGTCCGCATACCAAGCCAGTCTGCACCAGCAACAGAAGGAACAGAGCCGGGCGCACCCATCGTTTTCTTTTTTCATTCATAAAAAAGTAGTCTGTTGATTTCATAAGGTATCAAAATAAAATGCGCCCGTTTACGCACAGCCCGGATACGGTATCCGTACTGCACGCAAACGGGCATGACCTTTCACCTCTCCCACAGAGTGTAGGAACAAGGGAGAAGGAAAATAAAAACGTATATAAAAAAGGAAATGTTAGCGAAATAATCCTCGCTAACCCTTTGAATTTCAGAATATATTTTATATAATACGCGCCTGTAGCGAATGTGTGTGTGTGTGTGTGTGTGTGTGTGTGTGTGTGTGTGTGTGT